>Ga0123357_10001633_pt1 | contig 24037 bp, 10 predicted proteins | sample TergutEmb28metaG_FD_89873 | JGI IMG/M metagenome (GOLD analysis project Ga0123357, IMG submission 89873) | Embiratermes neotenicus P4 segment gut microbial communities from Petit-Saut dam, French Guiana - Emb289 P4 | ecosystem: Host-associated > Arthropoda: Insects > Digestive system > Gut ... | reverse complement strand
TTCCGAATTCCGAAGTTATCTGTTCCCAAAAGTTTCGGAAAAGTGACTGTGGACCCGTGCTTCGGTTTTCCTCTGTCTGTTATCAGTCCACCAAGCTCCATACTCATATTTCATTCACCGACCAACGACATTATAGATTCTTAGCAGCCGAGAGAATCTTTAAATAAATTATTAATATCTCTCTGCTTCGAACTTAACGGTTAAATGTGGGCACGGGTACGGGATCATGTGATAAGGAAATCTCCCACTGTTCATTTCCGAATTCTTTGCAACACGTAACGTGAGTTCGTTATTTGTCTTCTTATTTGACTTCCACGTATGGTTCCACTAGCAGGGATGTTAAATTGACCTTCACGCTGTGCCCAGGACAGTCTCATTTACAGTGACCATTGAGGACTGTGAGTTACGCATAAATGCACTGAGAGATTGGCACTCACTTCTGATCTCCTGACAGCGTTATGGTCGTATTTAGCTTTTCCCATCTGATAGCGCCATGGTTGTAATTAACTTCTCTGATTTCCTGATAGCGCCAAGGTCGTATTTAACATTTTAGATCTGATAGAACCACGGTTGTGTTGGATGTTTCTGATCTCCTGATAACGTCATAGTCGTAATTAACATGTCTGATCTTCTGACAGCAGCACAGTCGTATTTAACTTTTCTGCTCTCCTGATGACTCCAAGGTCGTATTTAACATTTCCGATCTGATAGCACCACGGTTGTATTTGATGTACCTGATCTCCTGATAGCGTCGTGGTCGTAAGTAATATGTCTGATCTTCTGATAGCGCCACGGTGTTATTTAATTATTACTGATATGATAGCACCACGGTCGTACTTGAAGTTTCTGCCATCACTTGGCCTCAAATATTCTTTTCTTGCTATTGTTGAGAATATTTGGAGTTCAGAGAAAGAGATACAGAGGCAGTGGCGTTATGCTGGTGTGTTTCTGTGTTACGATGCGTTGCTAAACTGTTCGAAAACAGTGGAATAGCGCCAGGCACAGCCATCTTACCAATACGCAATAAGCGTAATTCGATATTCTTGCAATCGCATCATGAAGATTTAAGCCTTCTGGGATGTTACGAAAACTTCCCTCTAAATGCTTTGACGCTGAGTGGGGATACAATACTCACCTTCGGAACGTCGGGTTTAACTTAAACAATCAGCAAGGCTAGAGTCCCTGAAGACTTGTGTCTTCGTGTGTTAAGGAAGTGACAACGAAACAGCGTCCTATTTAGACCGATTTGGGCGTTATAAAACTTGATCGCACATTTATTTTTGCATATTGACTGCATTATTATTGGCAAGAGTCTTTTTTTTAGGAATAATCTGAGTAAAAGCACGCAGATAAGATTGTGAGATTGCGTTTTCAGGATATTAGCCTTATATTTAACTTTTGTGGAACACATGTTTGACGCGGTGGACATTATATTCATGATGTTTCCTAGAATACCCCATCAATACGCAGTAAACATTTCCTTCGTACAGGTTATTTGTAAGTGTGTGTGTGTCCGGTACGGAGGGCTTTTATCTCATTAATTCCTGTCTTGAAAATGTAGTTGATCTTAATATTTATATATTGGACACACAAGTCTATTGCTCACAAACTCAATAAATATTACACATGACCCAGTACGGTATGTATTCTCTTACACCAGTATAATTTTAGGTAGGATGTACATATTACGTGTGTTTGTTTATCCATGAAAAGTAGAGTATGCGTGTCATAACCTGCGTGTGGTGTTCTCTGATTTTAACTGTTCTGAATTAGGTGTTAGTAAGTGATGCTTAACACGTAAGGTTACATAGATAAAAAATCATTAAATAATAAAGTAACACAACATTAAAAACAGGTCATTCGTGCCACTGAAGTGCCATTTTCTCTTGCACTTTCCCCGGTCAAAATGACGTGTTTGTCACATTTTGGCATCTTCAGTAATGACAGAAATGATGAATGTGAGTGTTCTGAATGATTGCGGATGCAAGAACACTATTTTTACTGCGATCAGGTTTTTAAACTATGAAAAAGTGTAAAAAAATCATTCAGGGTGCCTGGGTAATACTCTGAAACGTACTTATGCTTCAGTGAAATTACTTGGTCATATTTGTCCTACTATTTAATTTATTTCTCTTTTAATTCGCTTGTTCCAGGAAACATAATTTGTTGAATGCCCTTCGTGCATAAGCGGTTTTGGTATTGGCCTATGAGGATGTGAAATGAAGTTAAGTCGATTATTATTGTCTCCAATAACTAATTTTTATTTGGCGCTGTTGAAACATAAAACAGTGACAGCAGAAACGTGTAAGGCTTTTGCTTAGGTTACCGTTTTGGCCTTGTTACTGACTTAATTTTCTCGATTTAAATGGGATTAACGTTCGTGATAGGTATAAGGTACAAATATATACACGTGAGGTTATATAGCAAATAAGTATCTGAACGTGGTGTCCATAATGCCGGTCCATAGAAACTGATTTATGCATGTAAACCTACTAACACTCAGGCAAGTTGACTGGTCATAATTTATTTTTACGCAAGTGTGTTAAGAATTAGAAGGCGTTGCTTAGGTTTGCAAATATCCGAGTTTCATTGACATATAAAATGTGTACCTGTCAAAACACAACTATGTTTTTCCACAACAGATTTTATATGTCTAAAAGAGCGACGTGTTTCGACATGTATATAGCTCACACTCAAGCTTACAAAATTTCAAAAGTCCATATCGGGGAAGATAATTTGTAGGTAGTAGTTATGATTCTGATTACTTAAAATACAAGTAGACATAAAATCGAGTATTAAAAGTCGTTTACAGTAATATAATTCTTAGAATCTAAAGTTGAAATAAATTGTTAGCAACCTCTAATTTTCATTGGGCTAACAAGAGAAATGATAACATGTACAGAAATGCATGTATCTTTAATAAAGTTTAATTCTGTTTAAATCGATACAATTAGCTAATTTATTTATCTTAGTAATTAACCAACTTGCTGCACAAAATTTTGTTTTACAATAAGTTTATTTTGTGTCTCTACATGTTTCGAACACATGTGCTCGAAACATGTAGAGGCATAAAATAAACTTATTGTAAAACAAAATTTTGTGCAGCAAGTTGGTTAATTACTAAGATAAATATACTACGATGAACGGTCAGCAAAACATAAAAAAAAATAAAAAAAATAGCGAAGTAGCCTTACACTTCTCTGCTGACTCTCTTCCAGGTTTAAACAATGCTAAATAGAAATCAGTCACTGGTGTTACTACGTTTTGCCTAATACATACTTTATATATTATATTACCACAACACAACGGGATATTTGCATTTAAAATTCCGAGATATAATTTCAAAATGACTGACTGAATGAACTCCTGTAGTGATTGTAATACGGGTGGAGTTGTAGATGTGGATGTGTTTGTGCCGGTGGTGAGGTGGGGGAAGGAGCATATCAGTGGTACAGTTTCTGCTTTATTGTGTGCGTTCTTATTTTAGTGGCATATTTACAGGGCTAATTAAACAAGATTTATTTATTTAAATGCTACATTTGTTTAACGAGTGTATTTATATCAGCTTAAACTGTAACTTTCGTATCGCGGTGGTCATACCTAGTTACATTCTACTGAGGTTGGAGGTGACTGTCATACGTAGTAGAAAGATAAGAAGGTGGATGGTCAGGCGAGTGACTACATGGCTAGGTAAAGGGATGTATGGATGAATTGATGGCTGGAGGAAATAGAGTTTTGCATAAGGTTCCATGTTCCATGTTCATTTACTTTGTACAATAATAATTTGACTGTGTGCTTCGGGGTATATTAAATCAGTTGTAATTTTATAGACTGTCAAGACAACTTGTTAACATCTTTTGCTTGTTACAAATGTAATAAACTGAATGCACACTGATAATGATCCAATGCTGTCAGTGAAATAATGAATCTAATCAAATACACAAAAGTGACAAGGGTGTTGAAACGTTCCTAAAAGGAAAGAAAAGTTGAAAACAGCAAAAAAAAAATCATCGCGTATTTTATGGGATCTTGAGTAATCTTAAAAAGTTCAGAAGAGAGTGACTGATTGCATTCTGTCACATGGCTCTCTGCTACCTCGTCCATGTGAACACAGGGAAGATTTTGATTTATGCTGTCGTGCTTCTAATGTCGCGCCATTAACCATAAGCACTGCTTTCTTTTCCGACGATATACCTAAAATTTAATTTAGTTTCGAGGTTTTATAGTCCCATTTTCATTCCTCAATTTTTCATCGTCAAGTTAGTAGTTTTGACAGCTAGTTGTAAGTCAAAACCACAACCACAGATGGCGCGCTGTGGCCGAAAAAGACGGGCGAATTAGGGGCATTTCCATCGTGAGCTTTCCCACTCTCCTTTATTTGCATTCTTTTCCACTTCTTGGTTTCTCCATCCTCATTTACCACACTGTTTTTTGTCCCGTACTTTGGGCTGTTTTCTTTTTCTCTCCAGACGCTGTGTTAAAATATCGGTTTTCCTACTTCGTTCCCAATTCCGTTATATTCGTTTTTGCTTCTTTTTTTTACAACTTTTTTTCCTTCTTTTCTTAAACAGTGCGTCTACGACTTGGTAAATATGAAAGGCTTATAGCTTTGTGTGATATCTGGCTTCCGCCTCAGCGTCAATGACAGCTTCGCTCTTCTGTGATGTTACGCAGTGTAGATTGGTAGGTACTCATGTTTCGAAATAGCCTATTCGTCCAATCTTCGGGGGTTAAGCAGTCCAAGAAGAACTGGTTGGCCCTTGAAAATTTGAAGGACAATTTGTCCCAAAACGTCGGTGACTAACTGACGGTATACTCTGCGTACCATCCCAGAAGAACGATGACCTCGCTTATACCTATGGCTGTACACGGCGCAGATGTCTTTTTATTTTATAAAGCGTACATCATTGTTTTATTTTTATACTATTCAAATTTAATTTTTTCCATTAGGGATTTAAATATTTAAATCTTCGTGGTCACTACGTATATCACGTCAGAATTTAGAAATATAGCTTTATCTGCAGGGTAATTAGGCTGTACCTTTCATATTAGTCTGCAATAAAAAGCATTGACCAATAAGTATTTGTGAGATATGTTCTGTGAGGTACAAGCTGACAATTCGCGTATTATTTGTAAAGGTTTCTGGCCTCAAAGACTTAAGATATAAAGAAAATTCTATTCAAACAAATTTAATTCAAATGGTTCCTCCGAAATTTCGAATGTGCGATGTGGTTGTGAAGTAAAATATCTCTCTCTTTATTCTAAAGTGAACATGTGTTATATTTTCACTGCAAATATATCCAGCTAGGATAGGCTCTGAAACGTTTCGCGGATTGTAAGTGTTACTCATGAAAAATGTTGTACAAAATATGACACAACGTAGAAGCCCGCTAAAAAATGATATGGTTGAACGCGATTTTAACATGTGTAGACCAGACTGTCATGTGGCAACTCCAGATCAAATTTATTACGATTGTGTAAAGAACGACAGATAAAATTTAAGGGTAAAATTTTTTCTCTCTACCCCATGAAAGCAGATAAAGGGAGTAAAGTTATAGCTCCACCCATTCTTAACATTGGCATTAGATGGAGGCGAATAGTTAGCTTCACGATCCGGCCATTTTAATTTCAAAAAGAACCCTGTTACCCATTGCATTGAATAGGAGCCTGGGTGGGCCTCAGAGGGCCGATCTGGACGATCTGGAAAAGAGAAAAACCTCGTGAGAGCAGCAGTCTCCTCTTCTTGTACAACTGAAACGGTGTGTTAACCACTTTGGCTGCACTGAACACCCTATACCTTACCAATAACTACGATGTTTTAACTGAATGACAGGCTTGTGTTTGCAAACTACAGCTTGGATCATATAATCTTGTTTGCGACAGTCGAAATTCTCTCGGTGGTGTTGATGGAAACACCATTCTTCTGGGGGCAATACTTTGTCGTTTGGCCTTTCGGAGGATCATAATGTTTATTTCAAGGTCATATTTATCTTTGGATTCCTGGGGGACCCTGATGATAAAGTCACAGCCATCTTTCGAAAACGTTGGGAACTACCTTGCCAGTGACACAGCGTTACATCCCTGAAGACTGGAATTTTGTTCATGGTTTGTTACTAATTTGGACGTCTCCCCACAAAGAAGAAATATGCAGAAAATCGTACAGTAGTGACGTACCGCTTGCATAGCCGGTTATCATAAATAATTTAATATTAAATGTTGAGATAATTTTAACATGGGTTAAGGCAACAATTTTTTTTTTTTTTAATTTTTGTTTTCATTTGTACGTTGTTGCGTGGGATGACTCTAAATAGCCTTATTGAGGAGCTGACAAGCTCTCATCTAGTCCAGAAATTCCCCGCATTTTATGGAAACCAGAGGTTCTCTACCGCGTTCACAACACCCCGCCACCTGTCCCTCTCCTAAACCAGATCAATCCAGTTCATGTCCCGCATTCCACCTTGTGTAGATCCTATTTAATATAATCCTCCCATCCACACCTTGCTTCTCCAAGTGGTCTCTTTCTCTCAGGCGTCGCTAACAAAATCCCTGTATTAACCTTTTCTCCTCCCAATGCGTGCCACATGTCCCACCTATTTCATTGTCCTTGATTGCTCAACCGAATAACATTTGGTAAGGATACAGTTCACAAAGCTCCTCGCTGTACAATCTCCTGCACACTCCTCTTACATCGTCTCTTTACACCCAAGTATATCTTTGAGCACCCACTGGTCGAAATATGTGGACTAATTGAATGAAATTTAAATGCTAATCTTAAGACTTTACTACAGTGTGTCACTGGCTAGTCCGTTTATTTCTTATATTTTAATGACCCTCCTTGGTGTGGCCTGTATTTGGCTTATATCTCGGTGAGGAATGACAGTAGGACATATTCTCATTATATGAATGTAGTGCTGCGATGTTTTCGTTACTTTCACTTTGCGTATATTTGTAATTAAGCAAAGCGGGTATGATCACTAACGTAAGAAACAAATAATGAAATCATTTTCCATTTTTTTGTTTTTTGCGGCGTAGTTTCGGGACAGCATATTCCTGCCATCTTCAGGGGTCAATATTTCCAACAAGAAGTTGGGTCTTTGTGTCCAAAAAGAAAGCATTGTTCATTAACATCTTGACCTCAAAGTCGGGACCGATACACTTTCCGAATTGTCGGTGAAACAACGACCCTACGAAGCGCAAAATCTAGAATATCCAAGACCTCAACTAACGGTAGAGAATGCCTAAAATGACGCATAAATAATGAAGGTTTTTAATTATTTGTGTTATTTAGCAATCCTCTAGACGAATGCCTTCTTTGTATAACTAGTGACCTGATTATGAATCGTTTTGTTAATGGAATTCTTCCGTTCATTCCGAGCTAACAAAATTCTCCTGAACAAACTCTGGTAGATCAGTGTGCTTATCTGGTTCCTGTCATATTAGTGCTATAAATGTCATGAATCGTTTAATCAAAACTTGAAAACAGTTGTTAACCCGTGTGTGCTACATGTCTAACCAATAAGTGCATCTTACATTTAATAACCATCATCATCATCATCATCATCCATTACGAGCTAGGTCTTGATAGACCTGTTTCTATCTACTTATTAATCATAATAATGCTAACTAAGTAAATTCTTATTAATATTGCAGTTAACCCAGTCTCTCTAATTTCATGGCCTTTTAATAATTATTTAAAAATAAGTTAATAACCTAAAAGTAGTTTGATTGAAAAAAGAACATTTCCACAGTCGTGTGTAAAATACAACTTTGAGTGTCCGGAGAAACAAGATTCTAAATTCGGAGACAAGCAACCGAATCCAGCCCCACACTTACATCATACGCAGTCGTCTGTTGGATATAAAAGAAGTTTGGTTTCCTGAATCAGAACATTACAGGCCTATTGTAATCTGCCGCATGCTTGTACTACATGTGTTGCTCTGGCCTCTGACCTGTACTGACTGCCACTTTCGGAGTGTCGCTGCACAGCGCCGTTGGTTCGTCAACAATGCTGCCCGGTGTAGGGATGTGTTCATTGTTTAGTACTTTGCTAATAAATTCTAACAGAACCTGATTTCATGTGACGCTACTCTAACCTGTCCAACCTTATTACTTGTATCTTTCCTGCGTGAGGTCATAAATAGACAGCATTTATCCTGAAAGCTTTTGACGTAATTAAATGTTTTTGTGACTAATGGAGAGGGTGTGGGAATGTAGATTTACTGTTGGTTCTGAAATGTACGTACCGGTGTGTGTAATATATTGTTAGTCGTATTGGTATGGTGAAATGTTAATACCAGCGTGTGCACTGTGTTTGTAGACCGATCATGCTGACACATGCGTACCATTACATTCAATGCGTTTTTAGATACTGGTGGCGCTTATATGTCCTACAAGTACGCTTGATGTAGTCTTAGATTCACTGAGGGTGCTTACATGTACATACCCCTATGTTTAGTGTATTGGCAGATTTACTGATGGTGCTGACTTGGTCATAGCGGTATGTTTATTTTATTGTTAGATTTACTGATATTTCTTACATGTTCATACCAGTATATGCAGTGCATTGTCAGATTTACTGATGTTTCTTACATGTTCGTACCGGTATATGCAGTGTAATGTCAGATTTACTGATGGTGCTTAGATGGGCGCACCGGTATATCTAGTGTATTGTTAGATTTACTGATGGCTCTGACATGTGCCTACCGATATGTGTAATGTATTGTCAGATTTACTGATGGTTCTGACTTGTCCCTACCAGTATGTGTAGTGTACTGTTTTATTTACTGATAGTGCTTATACGAGTATATGCGCACCGGTATGTTTAGTGTATTGTTAGATTTAGTTATAGTGTTTACATGTGCTTACCAGTATGTTTAGTATAGTGTTAGATGTACTGATAGTACTTACATGTGTGTACCAGTATGTTTAGTGTATTTTTAGATTTACTGATGGCGCTTACATATGTGTACCGGTATGTGTAGTGTGTTGTTAGAATTACTGATGGTGCTTACATGTGCGAACCGGTATGTTTAGTGTGTTGTTATATTTACTGATTTTACTTACATGTGCATACCGGTTTGTGTAGTGTATTGTTAGGTTTACTGATATGCTTTATTGGTTGGTAGATAATCGTACTAAGTCGCACAATAAAACAGTCGATACTTCGTGAGGATCCATTCTTTTCTGATCCCAGTCGCTTCGTCAAGAATACGACAACTGCTAACCATGTGGGTTATCTTCCTGAAAACTTTATCATTACAGAAGAATTTTAAAAAATTCCTCCTAACGGAAAACTTCTAACTTTAGCCTTTGAAAACTTACGTGATAAATCGTGGTGAACTATGGTAAAATAGGAACTTTTGAAACGTTGCTAATCAGGTAGGTAACGTTAGTAAGTAGTTACAAATGTACATGAGTCTTCATGTAAAGGGTCTGTAATTTTTTCGAATTTAACTAAAATTATAAATCAATAATGAATTTTAGTATAAGTCCCAGAATTCAGATTTCACATAAATCCTTCCGGCGGGAGCCGAGTTGTTACATTCGAATGTGTAGACGGGCAAACGGGGACACGTGTGAGTAAGGATCGCGTCTCGCTTCGAGAACGTATCCAAAAATGAATGCTTAAACACAACGGATCACCATAAAGGTTCCACAGCTAGTTGCTTGACGTGTGGTTGACAAGACGTAGGCAATGAGAACCAGTTAGGGAAATGGCGACTAAAAGAAAGGTGCGGGGAATGACATATAACTTAAGATTAGCATTTTATCTAACAGTGTAGAATTTTAGGTGAGTATAAGTGTAGTACATGGCAGAAAATTTGGGGTTAACGGTCATATCACTGAAATTCTGCAATGTAACACAGCAAATATATTATTATTATTATTATTATTATTCAGTGCTTATTCAATGGACGTTCGGTATCGGTTAATATGATTAACTAGTATCTAATACTTCTAGTGCATAATTTCATAAACTCTCTAAACCTATGATCTTGTAGTAAATCTAACCTGTAATTGGGTTATTTTCTTACATATTTGATCCTGATACTTTTATACATTTTATGCTATTTATAAATTGAATTATCATTACTGACTTTTAGCTTTTGTAGGCAGATATTTACCTGTATTTAGTCACCGAATTAGATTTCGAACCATGTTTTAAGGAAGAAACACGTTTCACAAGAATTAGATTTTAATTATTTAGCTAACATGAGCTTTTACTTTAAGTTATTGGCTATTTTTGTCAATCTGTAGTGATTTAGACATCTTGAAAAGACAAATTATCACTCTCCGTCTGTTTTGATAATTAATTAATATACAAGCTACGCTAATTATTGATTTAAGCTTTCTGTCCTTTGTCTTGCTTGTGTATGTTTCGTATGTGCCCTGTCTATTGTCGTTTATTATTTAGGACTGTACGAAGTGCTGTTTCTATAATTGGCCATCTGGCTGTTGACTCGGCACGTTAATAAACATGAACTGAATTGAACTGAATTGAATTGAATTGAATCATTATTCCATGGAGCGCGTTCGTTCCATGAGTTGCGAAAAACCCCCCAACTAATTAGGAATTCTTCGTTCTTTACGATATTTACAAAAGTCCGTAGTTGATCTGTTTTCTGAACCACATGCAATCCATACCCACCTACCTTATTTCATGAAGATTAGTTTTCATGTTGTATTTGCCATCTACGCCTACTTCTTCCAAGTTTGTTTTTTCCATCAGATTTTCCCCTTTCTACCTATAATCTAGTGATTGATGAAGATAAAAGTTACGAAGCGGTCGCTTCGAGGTTTTATCCAAGGTTTGTGTAATTTCTGGCTGTTATGTCCCCAGCACCCTGTTAATAAACAACCTCAATCTACGCTTTATCCTAGCCTGATTATGTTGTTTAATTCTCATGCCTATACTGATATGAATTATTTATTAGCTACTTCATTGCTTCTGTTATCGATTCTCAGTACACTTAGATTTTCTGTTAGTGTGTAAAAAATATGTGATGTCACCACGTTCTGCACGTCATGATCAGAACTGTAGTTTTGTCGGGCTTTCCAAGGGAGTGAGAATTAACAGCGTGGCACAGCCTTTCCCTGTAAGGTCTTAGAAAAGGAGTCACTACTAAAATTACTGCCTTAGCTTACAGTTCGTTAGAAATTAAATGTAGTTTCTACGAATGTTTTACTGCTGCGTGGGAATTTTAAATTACGTTTCGCCTGGGAACTGAGAGAGATATACAGACCCTTAATGTTACGTCAGTTTAAATCCAAGCGTCTTGGTCTGTGTTGCGGCTATTAATTGTACTATCTTACCGAATCGTGAAGTGAGAGTTCGATACAAATATTCTGATATCGATACGAATAATTTTGAGGGATGTTTAAAATAATTGTCTGAAAAACAACAGTGCATGTGCAAGGTTTGAAGTTCTCATAGCAGCATAAATGAATTCTCAAATGTTCTGAAATGTTTTGACATGTCAAATGGTGAGTAGTTACTGAAGTTTGGGAGGGGCCTTCTGAATCCATATTCGGGATCTGTAGGTTCTTTTTAGGCTGACAGACCCAGAAAATGGAGAGAACACATGTTCCACGAAACATTGATAATTGTTTAGCAGCTATACGGCGTAGTAACCCAGAACACCTGAGTATCCAACATTAAACTAGCTCTTCTTTTACAGATTTTAAGTAATCCGTGGTGTGCATTGAGCAATTAGAGATGGTAACGAAACTAACAAATGCACATAGGAGTATAAAAGTATCTTGTGTCATAAACATATAGCAGGAATATAACATTTATAATACAAGGCACTTTTTATATTTATGTGCATTTATTTATTTCATTACAATATGTAATTTTTTGACAGACTTTGTGCGACAGTCTTCCAGACCAACTAATTCTTATCCAACCAACAACCAGTATTACCAACAACCCCATACACCCCAGTCTAGGTCCCATTATTTTGCTTGCACTGTTCGAGAATTCTGTGAAATGTTTTAAGTTTTTATTGTCAAACTTTTAATGACTATTACAATAGTATTATCTAAGGTCAGTCGAGAGATAGTGCTATTTGATTGCAGTTCCGGGTACTTCACAGATCTCCGGCTACTGAATATTTATTCGGCTCCTGACTGTTTCAACACAATTGTCAAAGAACAGGGCTACATTATGGCTGATTTTATTCGAGCTTTCATTTTTTTCTGCTCATATTCCATTATTAATTGCAACGTTTTATTTTAAAAGTCACTTTTCAGGGCAGGGGTTGATAAATAGATGTTACGTTCCGAATTATTCAGGAAAATAATTTCAAAAAGTCCAGTTCTGTTACACAGTGGTTTAGTCTTCTTGTTTTCCATGTTTCTTATTCTATACACTTTTTACTCTAAGTAATAGCTGTTCACAATCTAAACGCTCACATATGCTCAATCAACTTCATGGATCAGAATTGACCTTGATCAATTAATAGTAGATAATAGGGCCTTCTTTCGGCTAACACCGGCGGGAATCAAATTTGTTCAGTTATACAAGGTGGTTCAAATATGTCCGGGACTGATTTTTTTTTTTTGTAACCATAATTGACAAACACTTACTTGCACATGTCAGTCTAAACGTACTCCCCTAACCCGAGCAGGAGGGAGGGTGGAGTTTGTGGCTTCACTCTCTCAAGGTCGCACAGCTGCTGCGCAGTGCGGCATGTTTACACACAAATCAGTCCCGGTCATATTTGAACCACCTTGTATTTAGCCTATTCTGCTTTCGTATAGAAACAAAGCACGTTTATTGCATAGCTAAACTGTGTTTGTCACAGTCGGTGTGTCTCATATTTCAACCTTTTAACCAGTTGACTGATTTTTGCTAAACTCGACAAAAAGTTTAGATATTTGGGACTACCCCAAAGCCGTATATTTTAATTTTAATAACAGCGTCGTTAACACCCGATCTTTGGTCTGCGAGCAACACTAGCGATTCTTAATGTACGATATTTTGTAACGTACGGTAGTAGGTCACAGATAAATGTACAGATGTTGTTAAGGTAATTCTTTGTAGGTTTTACAGTAACTATATGTTGGTTGTGTAGGTATATTCTTTACGTCTTGTCTTCATGTTTATATCTATAGTTTGTTTGGATCTAGGCACTTTATAGCTTATGATGGGAATATATCGTGAATGAGACTGAATATTATTTTACCAAATAATGTTTATATGTAAAGTATTGTATAAATAGCTGCGGTTATGCTACAAATATAGTTTGTGGTATTTGTATGCTGACTGTAGTAATGTAATAAATGCACAGTTTTAGTAATTAGAGAATTGTCTTCATAAAATCTCCATGACGCTGCATTAGGTGTTGGGAGAAATGTGTATGGTTTGAAATGAAAGTTATCATTCTTGAATTTGTATTTGTTTATGTCTACTAACGAAAAACCATACGTAGTTTATTTTATTCCGCAATAAATAACGTTTTTAAATGTATTATTTAAAGACCTTGCTAGTTGCTAAGTAGATGGTGGTTGAATGAACGAAAGATGGAGTGTGGTGCTTTGATGGAATGACTCTAGCAGAAAAAACTCAAGTACTAGAAAATATTTCCCTTAATGCTTCTTTTTCGAAAACCTACCATACATGGACTGGCTAGGAATCGAACCTCGACTTCCTGTGTGACAAATCTGTGACTAACTGCCTGAGCCATGGCACGACTAGCAAGTTTTCGCATTAGAGGTACTTTGTACATTATAAAATTTGGAGTAACAGAACAAGTGTTTTTCCTTTCGTAGAACGGGTAGTTTTAATCTGGAAGCTAACATTGTCTTTGTTCCGAATTTTCGTAAAAAAATGTAGTATATTGAATGGAGGATGATAATTTCAGGCAAGTAATTATGTTTAGTTTTGGAAATGCATTGTAAAAAAGCAAGATTCACCGTTTATCACGCGTGTGCAGTTCTAAACATGCGGATGAAGAAGCGCCCCACGTAAAGTTCTAATTATTTTTCTAAAGTATATACAATTCTTAGATCCAAACCAACTCTGGGGCCCACCCAGCCTCCTGTAAAATGGGTACCGGGTCTTTCCCGGGGGTAAAGTGAGGCCGGGGCTTACTGCTGACCACTCACCCCCTTCTAGTGCCGCGGTCATGGAAGAGTAGAGTTATACCTCTACTCATCCTCTGGGCCACACTGGGCCTGTAACGGGATTACTTTACCTTTTATATACAGTTCTTAGAAAGAATATAAAAATAATGCTGAGACACCTTTACAATGAACTGACTAAGCTTTACGCACGTGTCAATAATGCAGATTCAGTCAGAGATTGAGCAGTTATGAAACTTGAGATTAGGCATGATATGATTCCTGTTTGACGCGTTGTGCACTCACGTATATCAATCCCAGAGCTAATCCAGCCGTGTAGCCAGAGCATGTTCTGTCATCAGCCTGTTACCCCGTCATGATGGCTTTGGTAATTCAGTGCTGTCCACCTCAAACATGTAATTCCTGGATACGACTGTTCGGATTATTTGCCGGACCACCACTGTCTGTAGACGATACGGCAGATTTTGTCTATTACACTTCCGTTCCGATTGGTATTTCCATTAAATGATTGACGTCGTGGTGGGGATAAATGTAGAGGAAGCTGAAGAAACGTAACGACGTAACAAGACCACTATGCGAACGCCGTGTTGTAGTGTAGCCTGAGAAGAGCTGCTGCTTTGATGTCCATGTCTAGATAATTACACTAGTCTCATAGTAATCCCAGCACGAATTTATCCGAAAATAACACATGCTTCTTCAGCATACATATATTCTTTGAAAGCGTTCATACGCTGCGTTTACGATGGTATGATACAAGGTCATACTCGAATATTGGCATAAAAGAGTGGGATCAGATTTGTATAAATTGATTCTTCACATTAATTGAAGACAATGTGTTGAGTGTGTTCCAGAACAGGGTGCTGAAGAAAATATTTTTGGATCTGAGAGGTCGAAGGTAACAGGTGGCTGGGGAAAATTACACAGGATTAACTCCATGATTTGAAAGCCTCAAATGTGAACAGAAATACGTAATGATTTGGTAGGGAATTTAAAGGAAAGAGAGAACTTGAAAGGCCAAGAAGTAGACGGCAGAATCATATTAAGATAAGCCTTAAAGAAATAAGATGGAATGGCGTAAAGTGGATTTATAGTTTGCAGAATAGGTGTAAGTGACGGGCTTGGGTGAACACGGAAACTAAACGTTGGATTTCGTAAAATGTGAAGTATAGCTGAGAAACAGCTTCTCAGGAGAGCGCTGCTTCATGGAATTTACATATACATGTATAGCTGTCTGGGGCGGGGGTTATATATATATGTATATATAGAAATAGAAAGATACATAGACAGGTATAGGTAGATGGGTTGGTTGGTTAAACAGAGAGAGAATTGTAGACGGACAGACAATGACGTGTGGATGGATGGGTGGATGGATGGGTGGATGGATGGCTGGATGGATCGATGGATGGATGGTTGGATATAGATACAGATATTCGCATAACTGAACGTAAATTCATAAGATGAAATTTTCTTATAAATATTACTTTGTGATATTAAAATGCTGTGTATTATTCCATAAAAGTTCGTCTGTTTGCTCTGCTCCGTTTTCCCTTGCGTTGGTCCTCTGTTGTCGGAAATATTCTTTTTGAACTGTCAACTAGCAACTATGTCAGTACTTACGACACACTTCGTTATGTATATCTATGTTGCAGCTTTGTTGTGAATAGGCAGAAAAAAATTTCCGAAGTCGAAAAGAAAACCCTTTTTACCCTCTTCGGAATTAAACTCGAGGAAGGGAACGAATTATGGTCTCCGTACACACAGTTTGTCGCACATGTATTGACCCTCTGGCTTAGCGAACTCAAGGAAAGAACCGATGTTTTAGTTACTGACGTACTGCTGTATGAACGAACAGGGTTATAATTAATTGCTATGTTAGCCTGGTATGAGCGTTGAACTAGTCTAAGTCGGCGCTCTTTTACAAGCATATTAACAGCGGTATAAATTGAAAACCTTTTTGAAACTGTGGGAATATTAGTTATTCAGATCTATCTGTTTTACGGCACTGCTGATGGATCTGCTGTGACTTCGCCTTTAAAAGCACACAGTTTAAAAACAAACAAGTACGTCCCACGTTGAATCTAATGCCACTAGTTGTTACTATTTTCAGCCCACATTCGCGTACTCTTACAAGAAATGAACCAAGTAATCTGGCGACGGACTTGAGTACACCGAAAGCCCCTTAATGAATTCTGCGATCAAGACCAAACAAGATAAATCTTCCTTTTCTTCTGGTACATCATTTCATTGGTATAAAAGTTATTAGTAGGGATTTGTTCCATACTTTCCCAAGAAAGGTTCTTTTGTGTTTTGCGAAAACAAGCTATCCTAGAAACTGCAGCACATAATCTGAAAAAAGTGTAAGTTTGTCATTGATTCTTCCAGCATAACCCTGAAAGAAGTGCTTCTATACAGCGGTAACAGATACGTGTCTTTTCCAATTCCTCGTTCTGTTCTCCTAACACCTTTCAGGACAAGTGGCTATAGTGTGAACCGCTGGGTTTAACGCTAAAACCTCAGCATTTTGCCAACCATATGTATTTACGTGTTCCGTATGAATTTTAAGGTCCATAGCATATACTTCCCTGCAGGAATTCACCGTTACGTACCGTATTTCCAGTGGAAGCACGCTTTATATTGTGTGAGGAATGAACATAATTTTTATATTACATATGCGTTAGTTTGATTCCTTCTTCCTTGAAGATTTCTGAACCCAGGCTGATTTAAAAGTGTTGTTCAAAATTCCCAGTATTTGAGCAAATGTTGTTGTTTTTTAATTTTTTTTTATTTCACAAGAAATTTTATAAGCGAAATAACTAAGATTCTTTAATTCTTTGTAAGCATTTATTATCCACAATGATTTTACATCTTACTGGGCCTTTCCTAATACATACATGGTCTCGGATGATTGTAGTGATTTGTAAGTTCCACAATAATGAGCGAAATAATGCTGAATTATGGACCAAATAGACGAAGACGACTTGGAAGACCTTCGAAGGTGCTACTAGACAAAGCCGAAACAGGTCTATTAATTCACTTACACAGTATCCCTTTTTCTGGTCTTTGTCTAGCGCCTAAAATTTTGGACGATGGGCAAAGCCCCTCCCCCCCCCCCAAAAAAAGAAATGTATGCTTCCGCCAGACCTCTATGGTGCTGAGGACTATTAAGGCCCAGCTCTTGACGGGTGATGACGATGATAATGAATTCTGGTCTTCAGAACGTTTACTGAAACATACAAATCTCTTCCCTCTTTTATATTAAGGAAGTTAAGTGTAAAGAACTTTTGTGGATTGAACGTGGAGACTTGGATTTATCGTGTGTCAATTGGTCAAATCTCTTTACACAAAAGTCACGTGTTTCTCTTTGTGTATATGCCGGCAGGGCATCAAGCTTGTACGTGAACTGGATGAAGAAGAAGCAACACTTCTCCTTAGGCTCCGTCTTACTCCCGACTCGGAAAACTTCATACTTGAAGAGATGGTTGACACAGTTTTATTCCATTGAATATAGAACTGAGCTTTCTGAAGCAGTTTCTAAATGTACCAATTGTGAGTTCTTAGGCTTTCACAGCGGTGTAGTTGAGGCCTCCGTTTTTCGACATACGACGCGGCTTTAGACCCCAGGATACTGGGGACTTAGAAACAGGCGATTTATGTGAAGCAAATCTGCAGCAAGTGCCTAGCTGAGAAGTATGAGAAATTTAAGTAAGGAGTTATTTTTACGCCTCATATGAGGAATGTAGTTTTCGATAAACAATTTGGAGACGTAATGAAACAAGTTCAAAGAGATGCATGTGCTGCTTTTAAGTTGTCATTTGTAACTTCCTGGGGAATAATAGAGACCCATGTCACAAAAACACAATTAAGATGGTGCTTAATAATTTTCAGTATGTTGCCTTAATATAGACGTTAAGTTCTATTTCTTATACTTACACATGGAATGTATTGGCCAAATATTGGGTGGTTTGAGGGTGAGCAAAAATACGTGTTTTATCATGATATAAATTAAATTCGGATCGTGTATCGATGAAGGTGGAGTATCAGCGTGATTGCAGATTACTGCTTCTCAAGTAAACGGATTGCTGCTGGTCACTTAAACACGTTACTGCTGCTCATTGAAACAGGTTACTGATGGTCACTGAAACAGGTTACTGCTTCCCATTGAAACAGGTTACTGATGGTCAATGAAAATGGCTACTGCTGCTCATTGAAACAGGTTACTAATGGTCATTGAAATAGGTTACTAATGGTCACTGACGCAGGTTACTGCTACTCATTGAAACAGGTTACTGGTGGTCACTGAAACATGTTACTGCTTCTCATTGAAACATGCTACTGCTGTCATTGAAACAGGTTACTGCTGCTCATTGAAACAGGTACTGTGTTCACTGAATCAGATTATTGCTGCTCATTGAAACAGGTTACTGCTGTCACTGAAACAGGTTCTTGAAGGTCATGGAAACACGGAACTTGACGTAATAACAGTAGGTTTTATTTCATTTTAGGCGATTTCTTAATTCTTATGTATATTTCGATTTGTTTGCACGTCAGTGTTCTTTATTACTATCAGTTTGTTCTGTCTCAATATTACTTTATATCATTTTTATCTACAAATCTATTATCAGTTAACTCCTATACACACTTATTTTTTCCTTTCGGGATGGTAATTTACTATATGAATACTATTCAGTACACATTAGAATCAATCTTAATTATTTTTGCCTCCATTTTAACATTTAATATGTGTTTAAAACCCTGTATTACTTTAAAAATTTAGTATTTCATATCTGTACATTGATTCAAAACTTTCTGTAATACTTCGAAATGTCTACCCTTTGTAATGCATGTTCGAAACATGTAGGAATAAACAGTATGTATAATATACTTTCATACACTTAAGTGCATTTGTTCGTTTTGATATAATATCTAATTTCTCAATGTACTGATGGGTCATTTATTTTTTTCCTATGTGAGGGATTTATTATATTCAACAGTATTTTTCTCATTAGAACATTGTAAGACCAAAATGTGATTAGATGAGAAAGAATTAATTTTTAAGTTCTCGTGATTTATTAAAAAAATTCTTATAGGACGGAGCGGAGTGCATGGCGTTTTAAGGTAAACGTAGTAAAGTTGTTGATAAACGCTTAACTTAATGAAAACAACTGAACTTGCACTGCGCGTTATTTGGTAGGGCTGGTCTGTTAGACCCGTCACTTTAACCGTCCACAGATATCGATGTGTAAAATTGTGATGAATTTTGTTATAAGCCTTGTGTAATGGTGGCCACCGCGATAGGCAGAACAATGTAATGGCTCATTTACGAACTTCTGAAGTGGGGGGGATACTAGTGTCGTTTAATGTAGTTTTATGAAACAGCATAAAGTGAGAGATTTCCGGATAATATGCAGTGTGATGTATCTCTTTAGATAAGTCTTCAATATAACATAAGTTCCCTACTTAGATGTCGGGTTTTTTGTGTCAAAGGCAAACACAGAATACTTTGTAGCGTGGAAGTTCGAAACCCGATATGCGAACAATCTTCCACGTTATGTACAGTACAACAAAGGTACTTACTTACTTACTTACTTACTGAATGTCTTCATGCTGCAGAATTATTCTTGAGAAGCTAACCCTTTCTCAGCTAGTCAAGAAATTCCCCGCACCTTGTGGGACCCTAAAGTTCATTGCCGCTTTTACAAGTACCCGCCACCTTTCGCTATCCTGATCCAGATCAATCGAGTCCATGCTCCCCCCCCCCCAACTCACTTCTTGATTATCCATCTTAATATTATTCTCCCACCTACGCCTGGGACTTCCAAGTCTTTCCCTCAGGGTTCCCCAGCATAAAACCTATATGCACCTCTGCTCACTCCCATACGTGCTGCATATCCCATGTACCTCATTCCTCTCGATTTCATTATTCGAATAATATTTGGTGAGGAGTAGGCCTACAAGCCATTAAACTCTTCATTATGTAGTCTTCTCCCCTCCCTGCTATCTCATGCCTCCTAGAACCAAATATTCCTTCAGCACCCTATTCTCAAACACCTCTTCCCTCAATGTGAGCAACCATATTTCACACCCCTACCAAACAAGAGGCAAAACTATAGATCTGTATATCTTAATCTTTATAATTTTTTAAATCCAACTGGAAGAAAAAAGATTCTGCACCGAATGATAGCATTCCTTGATTCTGCTCTTAATTTCTTCGCGAATAGAATTTTGATTCGTTAAGGTTGTTCCCCTAATATCTGAACTGTTAAACCCTTATAAATTAACTACTATCAGTCTTTATATTGTGACTTCGCCCTGCATTCTGATCTCGAGACACGACCATGTACTTAGCTTTATCAGCATTTATTTCTAGACCAGTTTCCTTACCAACAATTACTAAAGCTTCTGTGTTTATTTTATAGTATTACACTTCCGCCCAGTATATAAACATCATCAGCATAAACTATAAGCTGGCATGTATCATTTAATTTCAAGCAGTCCTGTTTTACGTGAACCATCCTAATGGCATACTCTAAATCAAAGTTGTAAAGCAGTGGTGATAGAGCATCTCTTTCTTTCAAACCTTTCTTGAGAGGAAATATGCCAGAGAAAAGTTTGCCTACCCGGACTGTACTATACATTTCATTCAGCCACATTTTCGTTATCCTTTCCAGTTTCATACAGACAACAAACTCAACGAGAATGCTATATAAGACCTCCCTCCTAACTGAATCACAGGCTTTCTTGAAGTCTATAAATAGCTGATTAACTGCATCAGTTTATTCCCATTTTTTTTCTCAAGTATTTGACGAATGCAGAATGCATGATCAGTAGTTGACCTGTTGCGTTGAAGTCCACATTAATGATCCCCAATAACTTCCTCTGCTATGGAGTTATCCTTGACAGCAGGATGTTGGATAAAATTTTGTACTAAGTTGACAAAGTGATATGCCTCTATAATTATTAAAGTCCTTTTTGCCTCTCTTGTTGTAAATAGGTACAATGATGGATTCCTGCTTCTCCTCAGGCAATTCTTCCTTATTCCAAATAGAATTACTAAGTTCTGGATCTCATAGCGAATTGGCCTACACCTGCTGTTATAAATTCTTCTGGGATTTGATCAATACTTGGTGATTTGTGTCCTTTTAGTTTTCTGAACGTCAAAACCACTCGGCTGAGGCACCAGTGGCTCTGCTGTATGTATTTCTGTCTGACTAACATCATTAACGCCATGTACATTCAATAGCTGAGTGAAATGGTTTCTTTACCAGGTCAAAGTACTGTGTGGGTCTGTAATCAAATCACCCTTCTCATCCTTTGCTATCTATATTAGTTCTAAGCTGATAACCCTTATTTTTGATCTTACTGTTACTTTAAATTTAATCAATTTTAGCTTTCAGATATTCCCTCTCTTTGTTCCTGAAATGTCTACTAGCCTCAAGTCCTACACTCTTTAGATTATTTGCTTTGCTTTGTTTTGCATCCTGTGACCGCTGCATTTTAAGCTGTTTCTTGTGATCTAATAATCGCAAACATTCATCAAACCATGATTTATGCTGCTTCAATTCGTATAGACCTAGACTGTCTTTAGCTGAGAATGTGATATTCTCTTTAATATTTTACCCCGCCCTATTTATGTCCTCGCAACCATTTAGCTTCTCCACATCTGCAAACCTTAATCTGTTACGCAGTTAACCTAGACAAAATATGTTGCAAAAACTATTTTACCAAGTAAGAAAATGAGATGGTTCTACGAACTGACTTGAATATAATTCGAACCTACGTATATGTAAGCATGAGCCGAGTACACTAATAAGTGAGTCTTATTTCTTTTTCGCTGCTTCAGTATGAACTCACTGTACGGCTGGATGTAGACTGTGAAAATACTTATTACATTATTTCAGATAAACCGTCTTGTTACAGAGAGGTTGTTTTTTGACTAAAATTGACAGCTGAAAAATATTCACGTGCAAGCTTCCTGTATTTAAGTACGGATTAAATTTTTTAATCTTGTTGTGTTTAGTTTCACAAAGAAGTGTAATCACTTCAGTCAGCGGATGAATTGAGGCCTCCCACTACTGACTGAATATTTTGAAGCCCATAATTAAAAAAAGGTACTTAAAGATAACGTCGACCCGACGAGCAGAGGCAACAGACTTCTCTGGAAAGAACAATATATATCTACCAGACCACACAGCGTCATGTGCAAGAGGACAGTCACTATCAATCTATTCCTACTTTACAAAAACATATTGAATATCCATGGTAATATGAGCCGGTTACAGCAGTTCAGGTAAACTAATGTAACAGCTGTTGTAAATTAAAGGAAATGTGTTATACCATGTCTGTCACTGACTCTTCCACTGATAACACGTACATTTGATTCACTACTGAGTAGTTTGAACTCTAAGGGATATTTCTTTAAACATGGAAGCAGTAAAGGTGCAAAATTCTAGAAAAACGGTAGGTACGAGGTCAATAACAATGGTCCAGAAATTAGGTCTTTCTGCAGTTAAATACTGCTGTATAATTATAATTTAATGCGAGTTTAATTTCCTGTTATTCTCGAAACGAACACGAAACATTGAAAACACTGAACATGGCCTCCTTCGTAGAGTGTGAACGTTGCTCGGGAAAGAAGCAACTTTGCCGCGCTAAATACGAGAGTAATTTATCTGGTCATGGTCGAAGTATTACGAGTATTACAAACTAAACATAACTTTGCATTACTAGCTTGGTAGCGCTGTCGAGGTAATTTAGATTTTACTTTCCTGCGGAAATGAATAACAAACCAACATAATTCCGAAAAACAAATAATGCCCTGCGTACATTTATTATGTGATGATTATCGACAAGTGTTCTGAGAGTCATACAAAACCCACAGCTACAGTATGGGGGAAAAATAGGGAGATTTTCAGTGATCCAACAGACGGGACATTATACACAGCGGAGAAATTTCGGGCATTGCGAATCCTGTGACTTACGTGGAATCTTTTAACATTTCCACTGTAGGTCGATAGTGCTGCACTCTTGACGTATATTTATTCTACGCAGGTTGATTTTGACGAGTTGAAGGACAGTTTGTTAATTTGTGGTAAAGAAGACCTTTTATGTTATGTTTGTTTAACGTTGCCGAATCCAACACGCTTTGAATGCGAGTGATCAGTGACTGTTGAATTAAGAAGTCTTAACTTTTTGAAATGTTGCAAAAAATGGCCCTAGTAATGGACACAAGAATTTATTAATATGGGATGTATCTAAAACGCTTTGACTAATTTATGGAGTGAGTTTCTCACACCAAATCAAGGTAACAAGTTTGTATCAGTATGTGTCCGCAAAAGTTTAGTTTTCGAGGTACATTCCCCAAATTCGGTCGATCTCAGTCCTTAAGATTTTTGTCTGTGAGGAGACTTAAAAACTCAGATTTGTTCAATTCCAAGTTAATATAAAGAGACACTTCACCAGTGCACTTTTTTGTCTGTCATACCAACCGAAACTGCCCCGGGACCATTGAAAGTGTAAGACAATCCCACATCAAACGTGTCCATACGTGCATTGATTGACGTGAATAATATTTTGGGCATTTGTTGTGAATTGTGACTTGCTAAACAACAATAACTCAACAGTTATTAAATTGGGAACATGTATTAAATGTATAATGTCAGAAGTAAGTAAAATATTACATATTTAAGGTATTAGTACTGAATATATTATTTCAATTAAACTCCAAAACCACTCATTCTCGGACAGATGTTTATATGAACGTTTGTTTGCTTTGGTGTAACTCACTCTTGGCTTTCGAGCAAGAACCTTAGGTATAGTCTGTACGTATGCTTTGGTATTGTACTATAAATATGGCAGCCCTCCAGGTAAGAAAAATAAAAACAATCATCTGCAATTTTGGACCCCACAACTGGGCCACTTTCGCAACCTGCTCGCACAAGTTCCCCCCCCCCCC
>Ga0123357_10001632_pt1 | contig 24044 bp, 16 predicted proteins | sample TergutEmb28metaG_FD_89873 | JGI IMG/M metagenome (GOLD analysis project Ga0123357, IMG submission 89873) | Embiratermes neotenicus P4 segment gut microbial communities from Petit-Saut dam, French Guiana - Emb289 P4 | ecosystem: Host-associated > Arthropoda: Insects > Digestive system > Gut ... | reverse complement strand
TTTTTTTTTTTTTATATTTTTTTTTTATTTATAATAAAATATACAGTTAGCCCTAATTCAATAAAGAGAAAAATTTTCTTATCAAAATCCCAAAATCAAGTAATAAATTTTTTTTTTTTTTTTTTTTTTATTTTTGTATTAGAGAAATTTTAAAGTGGTTAATTATTGTCCTCAAAGGGGCAGAACCACAATTTAAACATTGACAACACCATGTTGATCTAGTTTATATATGTACATATGTTTTACATTCCTTAAATCCATAATTTAGTCAAAGTAACAAAAGGATGTGGAATATATCATAAAACTATAAAACTTACAACCCCATGTATCATATACATTGCACATAAAGAATTGAAATGGTACGCCAAATTCATTATATGCAACTGGTAACAAGATTGTGAGTTCTTTTTAGATATTATAAATTCATCAACAGACTAAAAGGCATGTGTATTTAAGTATATTGCTAATGCTGTTTTAAATTGTGCCTTTCATTTGTCACACTCCTCAGTTTACTGCTGATTACTCAGATCACAGCATAGTACATACTTTCTGATAACATGAAGGTTGCAACTGGTGTAAGTAGATTTAACTTACTCGTTGATAAGTTCTATGTGTAACTGAATTTGTTTGAAATTGTTTTTGGTTATTTGCAGTAGATTTCATTAAACCTTTGGCCATGCTTGGGTTTAAATTTTGACTCCTTACCAAGACAGAAAGCTTTAAAATTTATAGTACCCTTAAGTGTATTCAGGAACGTACAGTCCACCACTGTTGGCAGCATGTAAAGAGTTATATGTCTCTACAGAGTACCAAGGCCAGCATCATAGGTTTCATAAAAATATGTATTCACATGGAAGAGGTAAAATATCTCTTAACTTCCACCGGAATTTCTAGATTTTCCACCCATGATGAATCTAAAAATTTCTTTTGTGGAGTAGAAATCTTTTTACTGGAAGACATATTATGGCCAGAATTATTCCATATCTTATTATAGAGTAAAAACAGGCAAAGGAGTTCTCTGGAGACTGTCAGTGTTGCTAATATGAAACACATAGCTAAATACATCACCTGCTGCACTTGAGTGAGGAGTCATTCGATCTATATGGCTGTTCTACTTTCAAGTGGTTATATATTGTAAACCGAGGAGTTTTATATTTACAGATTCTTACATATATTTCACATCTTCAGTCTTTATGAAAGCATTATTCGTTGTGAATTTTATTGTACTTATGTCTAGTAGATTTAGGGAAAACTTGTTGGCAGTAAACCACTCACTCATATGGGACCAAACTATGTTTGCCACTGAAGAGAAATTATCAGCATTTTAACCTTTTGACGCCTAACGATGACTATAGTGGTCGTACCGCACCGCTAGCCTCTAAATGTTGCATTTTATATATTTATTCAACAAATATAGGTACTGAATATTTTAAACATCGTATATACTCTCCGTTTTTTTTCTCTTCAAAATGCAGTTTGTTTCATAATTCTAACATATTTGGTTTCCGTATTATTCACATTTAATATACAGGATGTGCTAAAATTAAAAAAATAATTCCAGCGCCAAAAGGTTAACTAGAAAGTATGAAGTCTGTGTCTTTAGCGATAAGGTTGGAGGAAGGTTATTTATATCAATTATGAAAAGTAAGGGTCCTAGAACTGAACCTTGGGGAACTACTTGTTTTAATATTCCCCAGTATGAGAAAATTCTGAGCATTGTTAGATGATTTCATAGTAAATTTTGCTTTCTTCCTGTCAGATAAGATTGTAACCTTGTGTCTTGTCCTTGAAGGCCATAAAAGTGTAACTGTGCTAGAAAATGTAATGATTTAAACACTGAAAAGAATTTGCAGAATCACAGAAAAATTCCTCCAAAATGCCAGAGACTTGGATACAGTGTTTTCTTGTAGTTAGTGTTTTTAATAGACATCCCTTTCTTGTAACCAAATTGTTCTGGGACCAATATTTTATTAATATGTAAATGTTAGCTGCACCTTTTGTGCATAACCCCAAGTACTTCAGAAAATAAAGCAATTAATAGAGAACTATTTCTCTATTAATTGCCTGTAATTTGTAATACAAGTGTTGTTTCATTTTTGTGTGCAGTGGTTTTATTCTGTGGAGATTTTTAGATGACCAGGTAAAATACATGTAAAACACAATTAAATTTATGTCTTTACACAAAAAAAAACATTTATTTTTACACTGAAAAATCTTACTGCAATTGCTTCAAGTATGAGACCTGTATGCTGGTCCCAGTGGCCTCGCAGTCTAAGGCGTAGGTCTGCGGCCACTCACCTGCTGAGACTGTGGGTTCAAATCCCACCGGGGGAATGGATGTTTGTCTGTTGTGAGTGTTGTGTGTTGTCAGGTAGAGTTTTCTGCGATGAACTGATCACTCGTCCAGAGGAGTCCTACCAACTGTTGTGCGTCATTGTGTGTGATCTAGAAACCTCGTGAATGAGGAGGCCCTGGCCCACTGGGGGCTGTCACGCCAAAAACAAACAAACAGTGAGGCCTGTGTAATCCTGCCCTGAGTAGCCACAAGCAGAAGGGTTTCTGGAACTTCAAGAAGCTCATTTTCAGACAGGTTATATAATTTCATGTTTGGTATCACATCCTTATTAAAATGTTCTTTTGTTAACTGTCATGCTGCACCTGGACAAATCTCTAATCCTTCTGCTCTGTGCCACATGTATTGGTATTTAACATTGTCATGATGCTCATTCCTGTTGATGAAACTTACTGCATTTCTTTTTCTCTGTGTATCACCTTTTCCTCTTATTAGTATCTTCATTGCCATTCTTCACATCATCTTCTGGCACCTTAAATGTGTTGTCATCTCCTTTATGGACAACATCCTCCAATCTCAGACTGTTTTCTGATTTCACTTATTCAGTTTCCATGTCCCCACAGTCTGTTCTTACAATCTTCTCTGTCTTTGGGAAATGAGGCTTGTAGATGGATGTAATAACTGCAGCTCAACAGGTTCTGCAGTATCCATACTGGAGATGCTGCTGTCTGAAGGAGAGCAATATATACACTGACACAGCATCCTTGAACTGGTATTAACATCATCATTGCCAATCACCAAATCATTTTCTGACAGTTTAAATGTGCCATCATCTCCATGGACAACTTTCCCCAATCCTGGTGTGTCTTCTGATTTCACAAATTAGTTTCACTATCCCGAGATTGTGTTCTTCCCCCTGAAGGTGTCTCTACTTTGATGCAGTGATGGAACTAGCATGGTCAAATGATCGTGAGAGCTGTGCCAGCGGTAGCATAGCTGTTTGTGGGGCCTCCCAAACTGAACAGGTGGAAGATGATTGCAGTTGTTACATCCATTCACCAGCAGTTCAGTTCAGCCTCATTTCCCAAAGACATAGAGGAATATAACAGAATCTGGGGACAGGGAAACTGCATTTGTGACATCAGAAAGTACAATTTAGCAGAAGTTGTTCATATAGGAGATGATAAATTTAAAATGACAGAAAATTATGTGGAGATTGGTGATGGAGATGCCTATACCACAGGAAAGCATTACACAGAAATGGAATATAACCAGATTTATCACCATGAACAAGTGTATTAATAATGGTAAAGGTCAATAATGTGACACAATGCAGGAATATTAGAGATTGTCCAGATAGGACATGGCAGTCAAAAGAACAATTTATTATAATTTGCCTGAAGAGGAGCTTTGTAAGTTCCAGTAACTGTTCTTCTGGTGGACAACATAGCTGCTCAGGACAGTAACAACATACAAGTGTGGTCCTTGAAGTGAAAAGATTTTTTGATACACAAAGAAATGTAATTTTTGTGTAAAGACATTGGATTTAACTGTGTTATTTTTTGACTTAATTTACATAATATGCTCTTTGTTCTCTAATGCCTGTATGTAGTGAGCAGGCCATCAAATAAGGCAATTCATGTTAACAGGGGTTAATTTGGTTCATGGTAATGGTTTCAAAACAGGTAAAAATTGTTGATTACTGAATGACTTCTCAAGAAGAATTCCGCTCCATGCAGTTAGTAAATGTACAATTTAATGTTGTGTTATTTAGAACTATGCATTATAAATTCTGATTCTTTCTGCTTCATATAGTTTTATCCTATGACATCTTGTTCTACTTCAGAGCTGTTAAATGATACAAGTACATTATTTTCTCATTGCTTTTATTCCTTTTAATTATTGAAGCAGTTAAGAAGTATAGCCACAGCATTATTTAAATGTGATATGTTGCAGTCACATAACTTAATCTGTAACCCACATATTCACATCTGAAAACCAAGAGAGAAATATTCTACAGGCATTCTTTCCCTTAACTGATTTGCCCAGGTATTAGTACATCAGCATAAATCCCACCACACCCACTGCATCTATATGGCCAGTAATAAATCGTACTTAACACTGCTGTGTTTTGACTGATTTATGAAATTAATTGTGTAACTCTCTTGGTCACTAGCAAATTACATTTTGTAACACTTGTTGGCATCTGTCATTGTCAGAGTAGTAAAATGATGCTCTCAAGACAGATCTGCAGTGCCGCCATCTTGTGGAATCATAACACAGGTCAACAAGGTTATGGTACCATAACAGATCATTAACTTTTTGAATAATAATGATATGCTAAGTTGCATATCTAGGCACAAATGTTCTGCTTCACATCACAGTCTTGCAGCAAACTGTAATGTCCCTTTTTTATACTTGGGTTTAAAGGAATAAGCCACGCTTAATGAATGCTGGCAGAGCTGGAGGATTAATCGTATGTATCATGTGAGGATATGATGTTTTATTAGTGAATAAAGACTTGCTTTGATAAGTAGCAAAATTATTTTACATTGGATAATAAACATTATATACATTCTCAGGCCTTGTATGCTTGTACAAGTGTAAGATAACAAGACAGGCAGTGTACGTGTAACGTAACATTGAGGCATGTTCTTGCAACCATTGTTGAAGTGGAAAAGCAGTAAGTGTTACGTATTCCATGAGTGTGTGTTTGTAGCCTTAAGTACACAGAGTGAAATGCGCGTGCGCCATATAGTCCTATGTGGCCCCTCCAGCTCTACTCTATTTTCACATTATCTCATAAACAGCGTGATTTTTTAAAGAAGTTACTTTTTGTTAAATGTGTGTTTTGATTTTCTGTATAACTCTTGTCTGAACATTCCTCATTCCTTGAAAAAGAATGACAGGTATGATCAGAAATGTATATTTGTCTTGTAAAGTACCCATTATTCTTGTTTGATTTTAAAAAAACTCAAAATTTCTTGACAGATTTTCAAAAAATATTCAGATATCAAATTTCGTGAAAATGCATCCACTGAGAGCCGAGTTGTTCCATGCAGACAAGGAGCTAATAGCTGCTTCTTGCAATTGTGCGAACACACCTAAAAACTGCATGTTACAACCTGGCTGGCATATGTATGATCAGCATACATCATTTAGCCAAAACCAACTTAGTTTTCACTACTTGTTATTTGAAAAAATGTGACAATTTGCTGTGTTGTGAATTGACATAAAATATATGCTGATATATATACATTTCACAATGCCAAATAATATCTTTTGTGAACCATATTGAAGGTATATGAATGAAATAGAGTTTGATGCATTGATGGAATGTTACTAACAGGAGAAAACTGAAATACTCCAAGAGAAGCTCGTCCAGTTGCCGCGTTGTCCACCACAAATCCCACATGGTCTTGCTTGGGATCAAACATGGACTTTGGCAGTAAGAGGTCAGCATCTAACCCTTTGAGCCATTGTACGGCCAGGTGGATGCTGGGGTATGTTGTAATAGCCTGTGCATCTGGCTAGCCATCATGCAACACCTGGTGCCAATGTATGGAGGTGTTATGCTCAGGCCACTTTGCCCCATATCTTTGTACCCAAGTAAGAGGAAGCTGAGTGTATGTGTATACAAAAGTGTATCCAGATTTTCTGAAATCACCACTAGCACTGACGGTAGCAGGCAGTGTAGCTTTTTCTGCCACTTGCCACAGTATCGCTGTCTTCTGAGTTAGTCTAGTGAATTTTGCAGCTGTAAACCTCCCCACTGCTTCTCAGGCTGTGCTTATTGTTGTCCTTGTTAAGTGCAGTCCATGATTTTCTAATGGCTGTTCAGAATGAACAGCACATTTGCATTAAGATTTTCCTCCAACTTGAGATACTGTGATGGAAACACAGGCGACAAAACTGGATTTACCCTTGTGACCCAGGAACCGAACAGTAGTCCTTTCAGTCAAAGCAGCCATTCTCATCATGTCTCATGAAGGCCAGTTTAGTGACTTTTTCGATTTTGAGGGCATTGTTCATCAGGAATTTGTTCCTCCAGGCCAGGTCTGCTGCAAACATCTGGAAGAATGGCATAGCCAGGCCTGGTTGGTTCACCATGCCATTGTATCAGCTCACAATGGTTGTGATGGCATTGTGTTCAAGATTAAGTTGCAGTTGTGGGAGTTTCATTGCAATGATGTCCCTGAAATTCAGGAACACATGCCGACTTTCCTATATGCAATTACGAATTACCAGTTCCAGCATTGGCAGAAATATTGAACCTGTTTCATGGACTCAAAATGGGACACCTGTGACCAGTAATGAAGGTAGATATGTACGTGTATTTCCTTATTGGTTCAGTCTGGAAACTAGAATACAGCATCTTGTATAATATGCTAGGCCTTTCAAAAGGAGTAATTCAAGTGTCTTATGATAGCTTAAAAATTACGATGTTTTTCAAAAGGACAGGAAAACTGGCGTTTAGAAACACTGTGTGGAAAAGGTGCTCTTTTGTTGTAGTAACTGTGCCCTTGCACAGTTCTGCATATTTGCATTTGGTGCCAGTTTGAGAAAACGGAAAAACACAACTGATGAGACAAGAGTGCCTTATTGTCATGTAAACAGGCAATAGTTGAAGGATGTGTTTGCTTTATGATTATGTTAAATTAGTGTGTGTATCTAGTAAGCAAGTGCAGCTCTAGAGTATGTTTCTACATTCAGGAAATTGAACTGGGTCACAATACCCTACATGGTAAGTTCTGTAGCTGGGTAATGACATCACATTGCTTCTTACATAAACTCTTAGTGTATTGCTATAATATGAAGCATTCTGTCTGAATAGGGTTCAAGAGGATTAAATTTACATGGTAAACTTGTATGGTGATGCAGACACATTGTGTGATTCACATTGCAGCGTTTTTTACTAATAATGCTTGTTTCTTAGATTTGTGATCTGCATTCTAATGCAGCATTTACAGGATGATCATGACTGAGAATTTATATGGAAAAGGAACTGACAAGATATTTGCCTTACTGAGAATAAGAAAAAAATTTGAACCCATTACCATACACATTTAAAGAACAATTGCTAACCATATATGTTGATGTTTGGTATATTCAGAATGTACTTGATGTATTGTGTGGAGTTTTATTTTTGTAGAAACCTTTTTAGTAATGTATCTTATGTGATGTAAATGTCTTTGTTCAAGAGAGCTTTATAGGAGATAATGTAAGGAAAACCAAGACACAATCTCTCCTTCTTTTAATCATCACTTTCACAATACTCAATACATAGGCTTTTTGATATCTCTATCTTAACTGTTTGCTTGTGTTATATTACCCTGTATTTAGTCTGTTGGTCATGTCAAATAATGTACAAGCCTATGCATGATTTCAAGCTTTTGCCACAAAGTAAATGAGAACTGTGCCCTTCTGGGCTATTATGCAGCAAGTAGCAATTCCTTCCCAAAGTTTTGGGACAACATATTGGTCCCATCTTCAAGGATCAAGAATCCAAGAAGAGTGCAGTTCTCGATGTAATACAAACCTAAATTTCACTGATATGAGAAATATTTGGAATTGATGCTGGGTGCTGCTGTTTGATGGACTAGTGAAATTTAATGGGTGTCATTTTCCAGGTAATACATAGAGCTTTCTGGATCATCCAGTGCTTTAGCACTGCTTTTATTATTCTGGCATCCATGTCCTATCCCAAAATAGAAAAAATAAAGAAGTATTATTTAAGGTGTATGAAGAAGTAGAGGTATACCCCTACCAATTCCTAACTTTGGCTGTAGATGGAATGAATGGTTGGCTTCATGCCCTGTTGAATATACCCATGGAAAATCGGGCCGCAGTACCCATTGAATTAGAGCCTATGTAGACCCAACAGCCAGTTTGGATACTTTGGAGAAGAGATGAGCATTTTTTCCCTTTTGGGAAACAAAGCCACTATTCGTTGGTCATCCAGCCTGTGGTCTATTTACTATCCTTCATGAGCTGTCCAGGCTTCTATATGGTACAAAGTGGAAAGTTATAAGTGTGTAGAATGTAGATGAGTAACAAACCTTATGAAAAGAGACTACAGAATGTTTAGAAAATCAAAAACAGTTTACTTGTTATTTAATGATATACATTTGAAATTCCTAAGAAGGGAAAAATGTTTTAGAATTTACTACATGTCCATACTATGACATGGAACAGAAACATAGAGACAGATGAAGGTAGACAAATGGTACCAATGGTGAGATGTCTAAAAACTACAGAAGAAAAACCCAGAGAAGATAGGACAATTGATGAAAATATTAGACAGAATTCAATGATAAGGACCCTGGAGGATAAAGGAACATGTAACAGGGTACTATAGTGTTGTTACTGTTTAATACTGAGTGAAGTCAGGATCCAAAATGGTTTGCATATGAAACTAAAAGGATGTATTCATAAAGTAAGATTGGGACAAGGATGGGAACAACAGGTTTGAAGGATGTCTGACAAAAGGAAGTGAGGAGGAGATTATTGCAGAGGGCAGATGGAGATGGAGGTGTTTGGTGTACACTACACACAAACTGATTATGATGTTATGTAGAGCTAAATTGTTAGTGACACTGATGGTGATAACAGTCGTGCAATAAAAATATTTTGATTTCGCAATGTGTATGTATTATAAGCAGCAGAGTATGAATAATTATAAATTGGAAAAGCTCTATTGTGAGATAATTCATATAAGGTGAGAGCATCTAAAGAAGAAGAATACCTGTACATTACAATATTCATAAAGGTAAAAGTAAAGTTCACCCTAGAACAGGCTACAAAGGCCCAGAGGGGGAGTAGAGGTATACCCCTATTCTTCCTTTAACCATGGCGCTAGACGGTGGTGGGTGGTCAACGCTACGACGCGGCCGCTTTACCGACGGGAAAGACCCTGTACCCATTGCTTAGGAGGCAGGATTAGCCCTAGGACCGGTCTGGACGTGTGCGGAAAATCTACCGGAATTCGATCCCCGGACCGTCCAGCCCGTAGCGAGTCACTATACCGACTGCGTTATGCCGGCCCCTTATAATATTCATATTGTGCATAATTAATAAACGATTAGGGATTGTTACATTTTACAGGGAAAGAGAATCATGACCCTTGTTGTCGAAAACCACCTTGAACTATCGCACACATATTACTCTGATCTATGCATATTACTACTTACTTTGCCGTTGTATCACAGACAGTTGGCATTGCAGTTGGCGATGGCCCACAGATCGTCTGTTATCTGTGCCCGAGAGTGATTTGTTTCATGGCGAGGAGCGAAATGTTTCGAAGGATTGTGAAAGCATGGTGGTATTGTTTTGCTTAGATTTGGTACATCGTGTTATCTGTGCGTAGGTGACGGGAAGTGCAGGTTACGCAGTATGATGTCAAGTAACAGGAGTAATGAGAATAATCCATCAACAATTATGAATACCAAAGAGAAGGAGAAATATATTGAAGAATTCGATTTCCCGTACTGTGATGAAGCTACCAAATATGAAAAAGTAGCGAAGATCGGACAAGGAACTTTTGGGTAATACAGGCTATTCAAATGCATGGCTTGCCCAAGTTTTAATTAGGATTCAAGTCCCCTGGATGTGGTGTTGTGTCGCTAGTTACATTCATGTGCTTATGTTATTGTTTCCACATGATTGTAACCTTAAAGATAGTTTGAAGGATCTCGTCATTGGTGTTTGCGGCTCTGCAGTGAATGGATTTGTTACTGTTTCAGTATTTGCATGATTAATGACTTATATTAAATGGGAAATTACGCTGTGATAACTTAATGCCATTTTCTGTTAAGAATAGGCAGGCTGGACTGAAAGGATACATCACCGTTCTATATAGGCATAGAAGTAGTCAGGGACGTGGGGTTTTAGTTAATGCACATATCGAGCGCCTTAAGCCAGTAATATATGAGACTGAATTTAGGGTATGGTGTTCTGTTTGTTGAAGTGGTTGTATCACATTTCATGTACTCTGGCTGGGATTTTATGTATTAATTTTTGTATATTTGAGTTTTGGCACTTGTCTGTAATTGGGTCAAGAAAAGAATAAACACAAATGTTGGCAGTTCGAAGTGGCTGTAATCTTCCCCATCCTACCTACACTGCACACTTTCCCTCCATCAGTGGCTGTGGCCTGCCTTGCTACCCTAGGAATTACTCCATGACTATTAATTCTTGCAGTTAGTGATGTATGATTAATTTTCTATAATACATGATCCTTAGTTTGTCTGGTCCATATCAGTGGTGACTTGACAGTTTTGCATGGTGGCAGATATTGTAGTGTTCACTGCAGTTCCAGTTTGCTGTGAATCAACATCCATACATTTTATTTCAGTATAAACAGTTCATAGATGTGTTTGCTGTGTGAGCTGTTGCACTGTCTTGCTACGAAGAGGGAAGCATAGATTCTCTCATAACTGGACAAATGATAAAAAGTTTCAGAATATACCATATTGGTGTGAAATTTTTCTTTGAACTTATTACACATCTAGTAGGATTAGTATTAGGATATGCAACATATAGGAATGTGGTATTGCAGTTGTATTTCCATTGCATCTGAAGACTGACTGATATTGTGGTTATAGACCACAAATTAGAACTTTTGCAAACATAAAAACCTCTGCAGCAGATTAAGTGTAGGCAGCTTGGTGAGTCTTTGAAGTTCTGTGTGATCAGGTAGCTGATTGGAAGTGACCTGTGATATGGGCCAGGAAGCTAAGGGTGCTGTATAATGAAATGACATTTGTCAGTGGAACTTTAGAACAGCCGTGTGTTTCAGGTATAAGTGGAAAATGGAAAGGGAGTAAAAGAGACAGAACAAAACCCAGAATACAAGTGAAAGGAGGCAGGTGATGAAGGCTCTTAGTTAATATTTCCCTCAGCAGGTTTATTCAGTACCGTACATGAGTAATAATTATAGCAGTGGATAACGGATTGTGGTGGGGTGTAGAGCTTTATGATTTTGGAACACTGTGGCAGGGAGGAATCAAAGTTAAGCAGTTTGAATGTTTCTGAACTTACTGATTTTATTATATCCTGGAATAGGAAATAATAAAATGAAATTTGTTGGTGTTGACAGGATTCCTATTCGTTGCTTTCCCATCAGGTGGTATGTTGCACCCCCCATATACCTTTGGAAACTTGGTGTGGATGTTGTGGAATTGGAGGATATCTCAATTTTGTACCTTCCAAATCTCAACCATCATTAATTCTTTTTTTTTTATGTCATTCTTTCTTCAGTGCTAGACATGGGTAAATTTTTCAGTATATGTGATGCATTATCTTCTCAGTAATTATTATATCATTTTTCTTTCAGAGAAGTGTTCAAGGCCAAGGACAAGAAAACGAACAAAAAATTTGTTGCTATGAAGAAGGTGTTAATGGATAATGAAAAAGAGGGAGTAAGTAGTTCGGGGTGAAGCATTTTTATTAGAAATTAAGGCATTTGTTTTTATTATTTTACTGTTTATTTTCTTCCAGTTTCCAATCACAGCTTTACGGGAGATTCGTATTCTTCAGCTCCTGAAACATGAAAATGTGGTTAATCTGATAGAAATATGCAGAACAAAAGGTTAGTAGTGCCTTTTTTTTTTTTTTGTAAATTGAAACTAGAAGACATTTTACTGCACTGTTGTGTGACCATGTAATTGGTGCATTATTTGCTTGTATATTTGAGCTTAAAAAAATCTATTACCCATTTCTTCTTTGCATTATTATTATTATTATTTTTCTGGCTTGTAAGTGTGCTTCCCCTCTGTTGACAAAGAATAGGCTTATGTTACTCATTTCGCTTGTAACACGTGTTCCATATGATCTGTTACAGCTACTCAGTACAACAGGTATCGTTCAACCTTCTACCTTGTGTTTGACTTCTGTGAACATGACCTAGCTGGCTTGTTGTCCAATGTTAATGTCAAATTTAGTTTAGGTGAAGTCAAGAAAGTAATGCAGCAGCTACTTAACGGCTTATACTACATTCATAGTAATAAGGTAAGTGTAGACAGCAAGTTCAGAGTTTTGCAGTTTTGTGTTTTGATGTAGAGGGGATGGTGACACAGTTGGTTGAGGCACTGTGCTGCAAGCTGGAAGGCTGCAGGTTTGATTCCTATTGGGGTCATTGGCATTTTTCATAAGCTTAATCCTTTTGGGCCACATTATGACCCAGGGTTCAACACAGCCTCTGACAGAAATGGTTACCAGGATTATCTCCTGGGGGGTAAAAGCAGCTGGTGCATAGGGCTGAGAGCCTTGTCTCCATGTGCTGATTGTCTAGAAATTCTGGGGTCTCAACCTTCTGCAACCTTAAGGGCCTTTCCAGGCCTGTATGAGGATTGCATTACGTGTGTGTCGATGTATATTCAGCAAAATACCAGTGACACACATCATAACTACTGAATACTGCAGTGGAATGGTTAGCACTGCTTAATGAGACTGGCTACCATCATTGAAGTTTTTCATGCTTTGTCTTGATGTTGCATGATCAGTGCATGAATTATGTGGTCAGTCCACACTAATTTGCATGAACTGAGAAACACCTTTCAAAGACAGATTGCTAATATTTGAAGACAAGGAGTCCTGTGATGTGTCAAGAAATATTTTCAGAAGGTGCAAAATTTGCAGGTAGCTTCTTCTGTGAAGTAAGATAAGTTAGAATACAGAGGAAGTATGCACTTTAGTTCCCAGCAGATAGACATGATTTTGTGGGACACAACAAAAAAAACTCACTATTATGCATACAGTTTCTTGATCAGTTGTTAATGACTTTATGTTCTGATAATGAAGTTTGCGATGTGTTTATGAACAAATTCTGTGTAAGTAAACTAAGTTGAATAATGTGACATCTGCAGTGTTTTCTGTTTCAGTCACAAAATAGTCATTATTGCATATTTTTTCTTATTTTTTTCAGATTCTACATAGAGATATGAAGGCTGCAAATGTACTTATTACGAAAAATGGAGTACTGAAATTGGCAGATTTTGGTTTGGCAAGGGCATTTAGTGCAAACAAAAATGGCCAAGTCAATAGGTAATTTTCAGAACTATACATCGTGAATTCTGATTCTTCTTCACTTCATACAGTTTTATTCTGACATTTTATTATAGTTTAAACCTGTTACATAACATGGATACATTATTTTACACACAAATCTGTACTTATTTTTCAGATATACTAACCGTGTTGTAACATTATGGTACCGACCACCAGAATTGTTGTTGGGTGACCGCAACTATGGGCCACCAGTTGATCTGTGGGGTGCTGGCTGTATAATGGCAGAGATGTGGACCAGAAGTCCCATCATGCAAGGAAATACAGAGCAACAGCAACTGACATTCATCTCTCAGCTGTGTGGCTCTGTTACTCCGGAGGTGTGGCCTGGAGTTGAGTCTTTAGAACTCTACAATAAAATGGAATTACCTCGTGGACAGAAACGTAAGGTATGGAATACAGAGTGAGCCAGTCACCTGCTTTTGGCTCAGCCTTTGTGATCATGCTGTTATGCTGTTAGTTTGAATATACTGTAGCAAACAGTTCAGATGTCTCAGAATCATATTGATTTTAGTATTTCTGATAGATGCAACTTAATACTAGCTGTTTTTATGTTGGTGACAAAGCTGCCTCATGTTGAAATATGCTACATTTTAAACAAAGTGCTTATTTTGTACTGAAATATTCTTAGTGAGTATAATAAGAATTCAGAAGAAAATTTAGTGAAGTTTAGTAACTTTAATGGGCTAATAAGGATGCATTTTGGCAAACAAATGAGAGGTGAAGTTCAGCTAATAAAAACTGGCTCTGCTATACGGGAGTAAGTGTTGAGTTTAAGACAACGTAAAAATGAAATAGAAGCCTCACAGATGCACTTTTTTAGAAAATTAATGTAAACCTTCAGGAGGGATCATAATAGAAGTGAAGAAATAAGGGACACCAAGAAGTCTGGAAGAAATGCAGAGCTCCCAGATGGAGTGGTGATCACTTGTGGACTGAATGGAGGACAACAGGTTGCTGAAGAAACTGGACTGTAAGCATATCGACCGTTGTTCTTTGCAAAGACCAGGAAAAGAAGGAGAGACCAGTGGGACAGTACACTCATGCCGTAGCAAGGGCAAAGATGAAGAACAAGAAATAATCTCGGTGAATTTGTGACTGTAGCTGGTGTCCCTTGGATAAAAAACTTTGGACACACATGTTCCAGTGCTGCTAGTCAAGAACAACGATAGACCAGGCCGTTACAATATTTAATGATCACTCAGGTGTTAAATTTTGTGCTTAATATTCATCAATTAATATTGTCACTTGAAATTCCTGCAGATATTTCTGACAGCAACAGAAGGCTGAAGGAAATGTGTCCTCTGACCATAACAGCACATCTAGGAGATTTATTTTATGTAGGGTATAGCTCTGAAAACTATTCAGTCGGTCATGTAACTTGCTGAACTTAAGAAATCCATCTCTCAACAGACAATATTTAAACACTTTGCACTTAATCATAGACTTTTTAAACTGATATTTAATCCACTGTCTTTGTTTGCATCAGCTAGAATGTTTGCCAGAACTTTAAATTTCCAACCAGTGTCACTGTTTCCTGTTTGTCCAAGTTATCAACCATCATTAGGTGAAGTATATGTGTAACACATGTTGCACTGTTTGTGTGTACTTGCATAATGTATTATTTCTTTGTTACTGTTAGCTTGTTAATGAAGTAACTCTAGTGAAAGCATACAAAGTGCAGCTGGTATTACATTTTACATGTACATACTTTTGACGGTGACTGATAATTCATAGTTTACCTAGGTAGATATTCTGAGTAATGGAATAATACAGCACACATTTTTTAAACACTTCAGTGTGTAAGTCTGATATTATCTCAGACAGAATGTTCTCAGCTTAATGATCAGGTGAGTTTTAAGGTACCATTACTTTGTGATATTCACCTTAAAGTACTAGTCAAAACATTTTTGCAAATATCAGTCTTCTTATAGTGAAGTAATTGGATGTATATATTTTATAAGTTGTTTCAAGCAATTTTATAAACATCTGAGAACTACAGAAAGGTCTTAATCATGCCCAAAAATGTCAGAAAATAAAATGGTGGCTTCCGTAAGGGGGAGGCGCCTTACAGTCTGCTGCCTGTTAGGGCAGGAACAAGAGACAGGTGGTCAGTTGTGCTCTGAGTCATAGAGAGAAGGTGGCTAGTGTGTGTATGTGTGTGTGTGAAATATATTTTGTTAAGCAAATAGTGTTTATCTGCAGTACTTTTTGTGAAGTGTCTTCGTGAAAAAAATGTTGTAGAGCATTGTGTTAAAAATACTCCACTTCATCACTGTGATGAAAAAGGAAAATGCACAGAATAAGGTAAAAATTATGAAAGACAGTTTCAGTGCTAGATTAAACTAGACATCAAAACTTGTATTTTTCTCAGATGAAGTATGGTTTACACTAAGTAGGAATGTGAGCAGCCAAAAGTACTGCTATTAGTGTTGCAAAAATCCTGATATATTTTTTGAAGTTCTGTTACATGATCTTAGAGTCAGCTTCTATGCACAGTAAAGGTACACAAAATCACAGGGCCTGTATTTTTAAAGAAATGATTTCTGATGAATGTCAGGAAATTTATGCTTTGGTACTGGTGTGATGTGCAAGAGTGTCCAGTGTAAATATGAGCTGCATTAAGAAGGCCATTAAGTGGCCATCATCCTTACCTGACATTGCATTTTGTTCATCACACTGTGTTACCATTGTACTTGACATTAGGTGCCAGTGAGTTGACAGGAAAAGAGAAAATTTAAGACAATCTTTTTTTTTTTGCAAGAATTGAAGTACTTTTTTTAAAGAAAAATTTCTGATATTTCAAGGCAGGAGCTTTGTTCTGTGTGGAGAAATGTTATCTGAAGGTGCAGGGGCAAGTGGGACTGTGGATTGTTGCTTGATGTTTGTATGTGATGAAGCTCACGTGACATCCACTCTGCTCAGGACAAGAATAAGCATCTATATAAATTGAGACTTTTTTTGCTGATGTACGCCATTTTTTTAAGAGTACATCTCCAACGTGTACAATATATGTGTAATGCTTTCTTAAAGTGGTTTGTTTCAACAAATGTAATGTGTGAATTTAAATGTTCACAGGTGAAAGAACGCTTAAAGCCATATGTGAAAGACCCCTATGCCTGTGACCTACTGGATAAACTGCTTGTGCTGGATCCAAGCAAACGCTATGATTCAGATTCTGCTTTGAATCATGACTTCTTCTGGACTGACCCCATGCCCTGTGACCTGTCTAAAATGCTGGCACAACACACACAGAGTATGTTTGAGTACCTTGCGCCTCCTCGCAGGCCGGGACATATGCGACCACACCACCATCATCAAGCTGGTACTGGTGCAGCTGGTGCAGCTGCAAAACCATCGTCATCAATGGACAGTGGATATCAAGACCGAGTTTTCTGATGTGCTTGAAATTAGTTTCCATTCCATTGAACTGCCAAATTCCAAAGTGTACTAACTCCTTTCATAGCTTCAGTCCTGCCCTTAGGCCTTGGTCTTTACATTCTTGAAGCTTTCTCTCTTTATAGCTATTTTTTCCCTGGCATTTTATTTATTCAGTTTTCTTGTAATTATTTGTAATGGGGTCAGTATGTACGTAATTTTGAATAAATTTAATAGGAATGATGGGCACAATGCATATGGGGGTGCACATATTCTTAAACATATACAGACAGACATGGGCTGGGCGTAAATTTAATCTGCTTTAAAATTTGATGAAATATTATGGTAATATAGACTAATGTAATGACATGGAACCACTTTCATTAAGTGAGGGAGCGCTTAAAATGTATTCTTAGATATTCAGTGTGAGCTGCCTTTGTTGATAGCTGTCCCATTCAGCGCATTTCTTTCCTATATTTTCTGCACCTTATCACTGCCTACCCTGTTTACAACTTCTAATGGTGGAAAAGTGTGATATCACAACTACAGGATCACAGTAATGATTTTTCAACAAGATGATGCACTGCCACATTTCTGGACAGAGGTCCATGCCTACCATGTTTTATGGAAAATGGTTTGAACATGTGGGACCTACTTCATGGCCTCCAGATGTGACATGTTTTGGATTTTAGTGTTAATATTCCCCCAGTGCCTGTACTCCCCAATGAGCTGCAGTGGCACATCACAGAAGCCGTAAAACAGGTGACCCAAAATATACTATGGCAAATATGCAAAGAGTGAAACTATTGGGACATTGCAGAGCAACCAAGCAGACATGTATTGGACACCTTGATAAGCTTTAATTTCCCCAAATGTTATGTTTTCATGTCAGTGTAACTTTCTGTATATGCACAGTATTGTGTTACAGTTGTCAAGCAGGTTTTGACCCACCATGCATATGTATACATTATATGATTCTGTTTCTGGTCACTCCAAAGGTGTGGTGTTAAAGTCACAAGGTTAATGTAACTTTTGCATCATATGCTTGCTTAAAATTGTAAAATGCAAAACTATTTTGCCACTTTGTTGTGTATGATTACAGTGCCTTATCTTTTTAATTTCTACATTTATAAAACATTAATATACCTTACGTATAAATTCTGAAGTAGCATTCTTTAGTATTGTATATTTTGAAGCTGTACCCAGTAGTTCATATTTGGATAGTAAGATTGCACTGGAAGCCAGCAGCCATAGGGAGCCCATTACATTGCTTTTGTGCATTTAATATTCTTTTGCTCTTATATCAGTTCATGTACTGATTATACAAATGAAATGAGACAAACATAAAATGAAGTTCTTAAAACTCTTAGAACTTCATGTTATGGTTTTGTATATAAATGTATTATTTTCTTGTTGAAATATTTATTTTCATAAATGAAATACCTTGTTCATGTACAGAGGTACAGTGGATAATTTATAATGTGGGTGTAATGCTCATGCTGACTTGGAAATATACCATAAAGTAGGTATACAACTTTTCCAGGATTGTTTATGATATATGTCACATTTGAAGGTCAGAAATATGTAATGGAGTCAGAAATGAAATTCAGAAGGCTGGACAGATTTTTCCATCTTATGGCAATATTATAGAAGACTGAAGGAATTTTACAGTAATCTTTTACAGATCTAACTCTCCCCACCCCACAGACTTGGCCATTCACCTTTTATTTTATCATTTACATGCTGCGCCTTCTGGCCTCTTTTTTATTACACTGTACTTGGACATATATTTTTATTACAAATTACTATAATATGTTTATGTGAGTAGTTTATCTGACACACTTGGTGTAACTTCCTTGTGTTACATAACATGAATAATCAATTTTGTGGTCAGATTTATCTCCGTGAACATAAACTGGGATTTCCCTGTATGTATTTCCTTTTTATAAAAGGCATTAAAAGTAAGTTTTGTATAATACTGTCAACTTTTTACTTGTACCCATGAATGTGCATTCTTTTCCTTCCCTACAGTGGCGTACCCAGGAATTTTGTTTGGTGGGGGGGGGGGTTCAATAAATTCAGTTGAGGACAGAGGACAGAGAGAAAGGAGATCTGGGGGCAGTAGCCCCCTACTCAGGGGTTCTGGAGGCAGCTGTAATTTGGTACAAGAAATTTCATTTCATATAGTAAAATTTTCTTAATTCTTGGTACTTTAAGACTGTTTATGATGACAAGCAATTTCTTTGTCATTGCTAATGTAAAACAATTGCGAACCTAGGTAGTTTTAGAATTTTACTGCCTTTTTTCCGAACTTATTGGGGTGTTGGCATCCCAAATTCAACAATTTTTAACAGTTTTCACAATTGGGTTGAGTTTGGCACGATTTTGGAGGGCCTTCGGAATTTCGGGGGTGGGTGGTTGAACACCCCCCCCTTCAGTATGCCACTGATATATAAATACTAGTGATGTATATAATAAGCTACAGAGGTTTCAATACATATGTGTGGAACAGTTTAACCTTTAGGAGACAGATTTAATTTCCAGTTGTATCTCTTGATGGCCTGAGTCATTCTGGCTTAGCATGGGCATTTAAACTGCTATCAATCAAAAGCACAGAGACCAGCAGATGACGAGCTAGGCCATTCACCAGTACATTTTAGAGACCAGCATATGTTTTTTTGGGAAGATATATGTTAACACATTTAGAGCGATGAATGAAAAAATAGTGTTTACATTACAAATGGTGATTGAAACGTTTCTCCACAGTGAATGTAGCACCACTGTGTAGAAATTTTGTGATCACTGTTTGCATTATTGGTGGTACCAACACTCCTCTGTGGGTTAGAGAATTGGCCTTGGCTAAAAGAGCATTAAAAAAAATGGGATAGCAGAGATGAAATTTTTGAGGTCAGATGCAGGACTGTATGACTAAAACAAGTGAAGAAATAAGAATTGAATATGTATGATTCAAAAGTAATTATTGTGGATTATGGGTGCAAATTGACACAATATTTGTTAGGGATGGAACGATCCACACATTCCCAAGTTAGTGTCTGAATGCACAGTGAAGAGTGGTAGAAATGTAGGTCAGCCAAGTAGAGCATTGAGACACCAATGTCCATGATGACTGAACAAGCTCATACCCTGTTGCTATTCATCATGGTCATTCTATTAAAAGTACATGATATGTCATAACATTTATTAATCTTTCACAGTATTGTTTTTCCTGCCCACATCATATAGCATTAAATGAAATATGTGATATGATTATGAATGATGAAATGGAAGAAATGGGTGATAAAGTCATGGCCTTTTTTGTTAGAGGGTTATTTGTCTGGAGGCATGTTACTCTACTAACTATGGTGTACTGTATAAGGTAAATCTGTGTGCAGATGAAAGAGTTCGTAGTCAGAACTTTGGCTTGCAGGACCATATCTGGATATCATTTTGGCAGTTTTGAAAGATGGTGTATTTTAAATATGCCTATGTACAGGATTGCAACTCGTTGAAGGTTCATATGTGTTGTGATAAACAGCATACTCTTAGACAAGGCCCACTCAACCCACAGCCTGTGGGCAGCATGTTTCCTGCAACACAGTGTTAGGTTGCCTGTGGAGACATCTGTAATGAGAAGACATTTCTTAACCCTTGCCCTTGCAAGGCTAAGATAGATTGCTGAAGCAGTTTTGAAAATGTGTAAGCTGTTTATTTATGGAGACATACATTAATAATTCATTCTGTAAAAATGTGCTAAAAATAGTGACACCCTAGTGTAAGTTGTAAATTTATTTTTTATAAATGTTTTCTACCATTAGTAGTACATTTTTATTGAATGTGATGTGTAGAAAAATATATAGTAAAATTATACATATAATGATATGCGCATTTACTCTTCATTCTCTGTATTGAAGATGATGTATCGTACATGGAGATCAAATTTTGCCAGAGTTGCCTGCACCACATAAAATGTTGAGCAGGCCTGCTCTAGACCTTGCCATTTAATGCTGTCACTGCTTTACCCCTGAGAATAGGATCGATTGGTGCTTGTCGAACAGGTTATGAAGAAACACAATGTTACCATTGCCTGGTCCTAGGAGCAAAGAGTCCTTCCTCAGCTAATTGAAAATTTCCCTGTATTTTACAGAAATCAGAGGTTCATTAGGATGCTCACAAGAGCCCACCACTGGTGCATGTCCTGAGCCAAATGCATTTTACATCCTCCCATTTTATTTCCTTAAAATGTGTTTCAGTATTATCCTCCCATTCATGCCTAAGTTTTAAAGCAGTCACTTCAGCTTTGCCCATCAGAACCTTGTATGTATGCATTTCCTTTCTCCCTGGTACATGCCACATACCATGCCCATTTCCTTGTTTCGAACAACATAATATTTGACAAGCTGTGAAAATTGTGACAGTCATCATCATGCCAGAGGGTAGCTGATTCTTCTGAATAATGACTGATGTTGAAGTACATTTCCTGGTAAAATGATGCTCTTGGTGAAGATTACTTTCAGAAACTACTGAAGAGTATTAGTGTAGTGGGTAGTCACAAAATTGATGTGGTGAATGTTTATCCTTTTCCACATACTCTACCTAATGAAAACTGAAAGACCCCTCAATCTTCCTTAAATTCTCCAGTATCAAATTGAATCAAAATCTATATTCCTTTGTGGACCAATGTCATGAATTCTGGTACAATAGAGTGACAACCATATAATGCTTTGAACATTTTTCAAAATCTGTGTCTAGGCAATACTTTTTATACAAGTTTAATTGTGTAGAAAAGGAGATCCACATAACTACATTTGGTATGTGAGTCTTCACAGTTAGAGGCTATGTAGAAGTGAAGTAGTAATGTTACTGGTGTTGAACTTTACGGTTTCACAGTATAATGGAACAAGTGAGTACGTGGAAAAGACTACTTTCAAATTTTATATATGGCCATAGAAAATTCTAGAAACAAAGCGCTCACTTAGGAGCAGTGGTTTATATTCAAGGCACATTAAAGCAGTTTGTCCCACTGCCATCTTGTTTTTTCACAACCCTACCTGGACTGCCTTGGGAATGAAACAGGTCTCTGTTAAGTGAGACAGCCTCGCCTCTAATGTTGCCAAGTAGGTGGGCATATATTGAAATTCTGGGTATAAGGAAACTATAGGAAATGCCATAAAAACAGATTTGTGCTAATTTGGACCTTTTAAAAATCTCTGCTCTGATATACCCATTTTTATATACTTTGCAAGACTTGCTTAATGTGTTAAAACTTGATGGAGCTTCCTTGTGGCAGTTCGTGAGCCGGACGTTTGAGGCGAGTTTCTATACCCGCTGGGGTCGGTTCACCACTGTGTCTAGACTGATGGTACAGCTCATTCAGCATCCTCTCAAATATGTAGCAGAGGGGTAAAACGGTCGGGGAGTGCAGCAAACCCTTTACCATCATTCTTATTGAGACCACAGAACGAATGCTATGGTCGGTAGGAATGCTGACGAACGAAACTTCCTATCTACCTACTACTGTCCCCTGAGAGGGCCAAATGCTCTCCCCGCTAAAGCAGGTTATTATTCCATACAAAATGGCTAGATGACTGTAAAAGAATATAGGAAGGTAAGTTGGAGGGGGCACTCTAACAGCTCAAGGGTGATGAGAGAGTCATCTATGGGGCTTCCTTTTGCGGCTTCTTTGTATTATTGAAGGTTAGGGAAGACTGGAGCTGTCACCATGTCTTGCGATAGCAGTTTGTTAATTAGCCGTAAGTAATAAGAAACCAGTACTTCGTGGTACGTAGCACAGCACTTTTAATATCATTCCATGTCGGTTATTATCAGTAATACGTCATTTGTTTCTGCGCATGCGGAGGAAGTGCTATGATAAGAATCAAGTACGGTTCCTGCTTAACTACAGAGTGTTGCCGACCGCGCAGTGTCGACCGCGTTGGAAGCGGATGGTGATGTTCTATTGTCGCTTAATTAATGGAACGCTGGGAAGTGTATTGATTTTCCAAAATGGCTAAGGAATGACAACATATGGACCAAATCTGGGGGACTTTTAAAGTAATTTTCAGTATGAATCTTGTGCTACTCTGGTTCATTGTCTACGCATCACTGAACAGTGAAGTTCTAGCCAACGTAGAGTTCTACCCAGGTAAATATCACAGTTCTTTCGGCAATATATTTTACCTAAGAAATGTGACAGTATTACAACAAAAGCTAGAGCGTGAAATATGTTTGTTTGCTGTACATGAATCTTAGGTACTGTAATTACGGATCATGAATGCTTTAGTTATATGTGATAATATGTTTTAATGATATGTAACCTGCGCCACAGTCATTGCCGAACGATTCACTCTACAACATCTGGCAGATTGAATCGTTTGTTTACAACAGATTTGTAAACATTTTTTAAGAATATTCTAATTATTACGAACTGAACAACTTGACAATAAATTTATAATGCATGTATGTTGGTGAATTTGGCCACTGCGATCATATTTATGTGAAGCTATTAAATGTGAATCAAACTTTTTAAACTGAACAAACGCACCTGATAAGGTACTGAAAAAGTGCAGCATTGCATTCAACTATTATTCAAAACCTATGGGGGATATTACATGAAAATGGGGTGACAGAGTCTGTGGATTTGCATTTTCCAAGTTCCTGCGACAGTTATGAAGGACACCGTTATAGATATTAATTGTAGAATGTACACAACAATTAATGCAAGAATTCATGAAATGCATAAGGGTAACTTGTAAACAACGATTATTTATTCTGGAAGAAAAATTGGCGGTACTTGCGAATCTAAATAGGTAGACTTTGAGCCCACATGTAGCCCACTTTTGTTCCTTAAAGATACAAAGTGCCAGTATTTTGGCATGTACGGTTATGTTATGTTCTGCTGTTACAAAATGTAAATAGCTATAAACATACCAGATGTCGTATTACTGAATTTGTCAGATTGTCTTGAAATGTACCTGTTGCATTATGTGCACTTTCTGTTAGCCACTTCATTGTTGGCATCCCGTTGTGCTATATAATGAAATTCCAATTCAAGAATAATAGTGTTTTTTTTTTGTCGTCACAACAATCCTTAAATACTGCATGGAAAACGGGATGGCAACAGTGAAGATTGTAAGTGTTTGTCAAGTACAATGCATCAACCGATGTATAGGGATTTTTGTGCCGACATATATATCCGAGAAGAAAGAAATCCTCAACATGGTAACTCCCCCCCCCCCCCCCCCCCCCACCCCCACTTTTAAAAAAAAAAAAAACACATAAAATTCTTTTTTCTTTTTTCTACGTGGCGAAG
>Ga0123357_10001631_pt1 | contig 24046 bp, 10 predicted proteins | sample TergutEmb28metaG_FD_89873 | JGI IMG/M metagenome (GOLD analysis project Ga0123357, IMG submission 89873) | Embiratermes neotenicus P4 segment gut microbial communities from Petit-Saut dam, French Guiana - Emb289 P4 | ecosystem: Host-associated > Arthropoda: Insects > Digestive system > Gut ... | reverse complement strand
GCATTTCACGGAACCCGAAGGTTCATTACCGCACTCACAAGCGCCCGCCACCTGTCTCTATCCTGGGCCAGCCCAATCCAGTCCATATACGCACATCCCACCTCCTGGAGATCCGTCCTAACATTATCCACCCATCTACGCCTAGGTCTCCCCAGTGGTCTCCTTCCCTCCAGTTTCCCCACCAAGACCCTATGCACCACCCTCTCCTCACCCATACGCGCCGCATGCTCAGCCCATCTCATTCTTCTCGATTTTATCACCCGCACAATATTGGGTGAGGATTTTTTCATGCAAACTTTTATTAACAAATAAGCAAAACCCAAAGAAAAAAATCCCAAAATGGCTGTACAAGAATGACCATATTTGGCCGACACATATACTGCAACGTTCGGGAACTGAACACAGCACCCTGCGACCCATACACGGGTCGTTCGGCCGTGAAGGTTTGTTACTAGTACGCCCTTATTCGTCACGTACTGGCGATGTTGGACGTCACATCCCCTACATAATTGAATGCAATACTTGCACAACTAAAAAATTGCCATTTGGAATTAATACTTAGACTGAGCTCAAAAATATAAGAACTACATCCGACAATGTCAGCACACTTCTTAGTCAAACATACCCCGCTGGATGCCGTTACTGTCGGATGTAGTTGTTATTTTGTTCAGTTATCCGGACATGGCTGAGCAAGTCTCAGGCAGTTGCCCCTACTAAATGACTGTAATAAAAATGGGTTGTTGTTTAAAACTCGGCAAGAATGTAAGGGTTGTTATTATGAACATGTTGCCTCGTTTTTCGCCACAAGAAAAAGTCTTAGGACGGCAGACCCGAAGATCGTGCAGGTCACAAGCCGTTCATCACAACATGACTGTGACCGAAATACACACACACACACACACACACACATTAGTAAACCAATAATATCCGGGATGCGTGAGACGTAACACTGTCAGCAAAACAACCCAGGCCCTTGTCCGTTGTCATCTGAGCGTAAAAGTCGTCCAGATTTCGCAGATTTTCATGAGTGCTGTGTTCAGACAGAAAATGGGCTTGGCTATTCGATGATCAGAAAAGGCACACCAAGCTCCCACCTTCTGATCGTAGAGGGACTCGTTGTAAATAATATAAGAGTATTGTGTGGTGATGTATCCGTGACATGTCGTATTCCAGAAGATGGTTTGGGATAGTAAATGACATACGTCGGATAATTGAACGCGTGGGAAGTGGCTGAGCGCCTTTGCAAAACTGAAGAATTAAAAATTCATGTCAGCAGCAACATTTGTGACGATGAATGACATACAAGCAGAGATGAAAATATCCACCCCCCACCCCCTCCAAAAATGTAGGAAACACTTCAAAATTCTTGGCCCCAGGAGGGTGACATGAAGCAAGTTCCACACTGGGGACCCGCAAATATTTGACGATACCATAAAATAATTTATTTGTCCGGGCTACCTGGCGCCCGGGATTTGTGCATTCCTGCACAAAGGTTATTTAAATGATGTTACAATTCGGTGCAGTTGTGTATCGTACGTTCATATTTCTTGAAGCAGCAGAACTCTGAAGGACGGTACAGTACAGGTCTAAAGTACCTACTGCAACAGCCAGTAGCGAGCTCGAGACGCAGAGTGCAGTATCGACTGATAACGAAAGAGTTGCACCGAGGCTGTAGTGTCTGCTTAAACAGTACCAATTCTTGGGCGTTTCCTCAAGGGTGTGTGAATTACAAGGCTCACTCGAAGCCAAAACGCCAGCGTTCGTGAATGTATTTGCTTCTAAAAGGCAAGGTTACGGACAGACTCTGAGGGTTCCAGATGGTTGAGGTGCCCAGATTTCAAGACAATCGGCACATGAAGGTGGTAAGGTTGTCAGCCCTACACACCGGCCGCCTTTACCCCCCCTCGAAATATTCCTGGTAATCATTTTTGTTAGAACCTGAGTCGACCCCAGGGTCGTAGTGAGGCAGGAAGGATTATGCCATTGTAAAATTCCAATTACACCATCGGGAATCGAACCCGTGACCTCCAAGCTTATAGCCCAGTGCCTCAACCAAATGCGCTACCGCGTGGCCCCATATTAGCTTCTAGACTTCAAAATTAAGGGTGGATTTTATTGGTGATCCTGATTGATATGGTGTTTATGTGGAAAATGGAAGAACAAAAAAGTATGCAGATCTATGATACACATTTTTAGGCCTTACCTGAAGTTGAACCAATCATAATTTCAGTTGCAGTGCGCACAAATAAACCAACACAAGTTTTCTGAGATTTCACTCTGCCACTGAGTTTAAACCAAGCTTCGATTTCACCAGTTCTTTGGTCACATGTTCCAGCGACGGTTCACGTGACGAACACACTGCTGTGCTTCTCCCGGACGTAGTTTGTGAATCACCGAAATAGGGCACGGCCGGATACTTAACAAGGTAGCACTTTAGATTAACAGAAGTACGTATTTGTGAGGTGTGGGAATGCTAATGATAAGCAGAGACGCTCTGGTGAGACCGTGGATCAAGAAAGAGGAAAACAGGAAGCCTGGGTTGTGCGTCATTACGCTCCATCCAAGTATAAATTTACAGTCCCCAGTGCACGCCTATTTTATTTTTCGTGGGTATTTTCGTTGTAAAGGTAAAGGTCAAGGAAAAGATGTCCCAGCTCACTCCACGAGGGCGTATGAGGGAATGGAGTAAGAACGCAACGCAATAGAACTTTGGTACTGGATGGAGATCAGTCATCATCGTCGCACCCCAACCGCTTTACCCCTGGGGAAGAACCCACCTCACCCAATGAATAGGAGCCTGGGTGGGACCCAAGGCTGGTATGGGCGTTTTGGAGAAGAGAAAAAGTTCTTGTCCCTACCCAGTTTGCAGCCTAGTTGCCGTACCGACAACGCTATCCACACAAATTGTTCACATTATGTGTGATATAGCCCAAATCGGCAGACATTTTGCAGTATGTACAAACGCGTACCACTTCCTAGCAAGTATAAGCTATTGCAAGTGGTCATGCGTTGTAATTACCTAGCGCTACCATATGTCATTTTTCCACCCACATCTCTTTTTCTGTACAAAAATTTCGGAGTGTTTTTTTTTTAATTTTTTAAGAAGTCCCTGTTTTTGACAATTTGTTACTTCTTGAAGCTTTTCCATACTTAAAATGGTACTGGATGTGCAAAAAATATTTTAATGACCTTTTTAAAAAGAGTTAAGCAGATGGCCTTCGGAATACCTCGGTAAACTTCGGTGAGGAAATTCTGAAAAAGCAGTGAAACACATGCTTAAAGAATGTCTCCCTCTGAATTTCGTAGATATGAAATTGAAAGAACTATTAGTAGCGAAACATCAAGAGGGACTTTCAATTAATACAATCATGACTATTTCCATAGTTTATTTTTGCCTCCTCTTTCCCTGACATGTCCTCTTTTTTACAGCAAGTATGTGGGAAATGTCGCCTTTTTTTTGAGATGGATATAAGGTAACCGACAAATGTCTTAAGACAATTAATTAGCAATTTCCCTGGATTATTTTATTATCAAGAGTTGTTATATATAATTAATCAGTACAAAGTTCATGCATGGGTTATATCTTGTTCATGATATGGAAATATTCACTGTTTGTAACACCAAGCAGGTTGATAAGGTAGAAATGCTTATATGTAACAACATAACTTGTGAACAGTGACCACATCTGAGGTAGGTTGTTAATCAATACACAGAAGTGTCTAATCGGTTGACTATAAATTATATTTCTTTAACTAAAGACCTGAAAACTGATTCATTTTAAATCTGGAGGCTGGTACATTTTTTTACTTGCTTGTTGGGCACTGGTAAACTTTATTGGCTGTCAAAAATATCACTCTATGTTTCAGTTTTATGTATAACATTTATATATTTTAAAACTTTATTCATGTTCATATTGTAATTATTTTAGTATTTATAACATTAATTTCCAGTATATCAAGATCCAACCCACTCATACAAATGTTCTACAAAGAAAGGCCTACATTTGAACTATTTGCTCTTTCATAATGTGTCTACTGCATATACGAGTGGCTAATCTGGTTTTGTGTGGTATTCCTTTGGTTTTATTCCCTGGTGATGGTCCCTTGTGAATCAAAACACATCGGAATGTTCAGTGTGATATTGTAATGTAAATAGCTAAGGAATATTTTTGTGTATTGTGTTGGTTTAGTGTCGTGAATTGATGCTGGTGGTTATTAAATATAAAAATATCCACATAATATGCTTTCAAAGTTAATATTTCCCTTATTTAAGATAAAGATCTCTGGTCCCAATGCAACTGTTTCACTATGAGTTCCAGCTGTTTAAATATGTGAGTGATAAGATCCCTGTCTGTCAAAGAAGCATTTCAAGGACAATTAAATACTTTTATGGACCATAATACATGAAATGTACATAAAAATATACATTTAAACTATATGGAACTTCAAATTACTTTTAATCTTGTTGTTACTATGAAGTATGAGTGGAATGGAAGTATTTCTGTTGCTTCAGAGATCTGTTTACAAAGACTGTAACAGCTACACAACACTTAAATAACACAATATATCATTACTATTAACAGAATGCCACATGTCAAAGAATGTAGGTCATCTACAGAACGATGTAATAGCCAGAACCGACCTCATGGGAACATGCATTACTTCCTCATTTAACAGAAACCTTTTTCCCCATTTTACAGCAGATGTCACAGTGGAATGTGCTGTGATTTCCTCTTGTTTCCTGTGAATATTCTTGATAAAAATAACCATACAAAATATAATGGACAACATTTAAATGACTGATATTAATATGGAGCCAAAGGATATACTGTATGAGGAACATAAAACTGAAACACATTAGAGGATGCACATGGGTGAAGTTACTACAACAGTTAGAAAACATGCACTTTAGACAGGAGTCTCACGGACGCACAAGTTGGCGTATCCCATCTGCAAACAGTTTCTTGGGCTACTGCCTAAATCACAGTACCACAACATCCTTCATGTAATAGTTCTATATGAATGAATGACCATTTCTGGCTCTCCTTAACTGTTTAAAATTGTAAAAATCTCGGTATAAGTCCAGGCTGTGTGCAGGATGTCTATGCACCTCTGGTGGATTAGCATTCAGTTGGTCCTGAACTCTGTGGGAAAATTCACTGAATCTTCTTAGCATCTGACAATGCTGGATAACATGTGACCCCCAGAGTGCAGGATCAAATGAATGTCCTGCTGTGCAAACATAATGTGTAGAGCCGAGACTTAGTGTGATATAATTCTCACAACTTAAAACTGCTAAAAGAAAGGCCTCAAATTAATATCAGATTTAACAAGTAATTTAGAAAAACAGTGTACATGCCACAAATGTTTTTTAATTTTATTCTTGAAGATAATAGTTTTTATATGAAAATGTATTAACAAAATACTTAGCTAGTAGTTTTAAGCAGGAATGCAACTTTGAAAGTATAATGTACGGCAGTAAGAGTAAGTCTGGGTAATACTATATTGAGAAGTATCCAACAAACACCACAGCTTGTTGTACGTGCTCAGATTAATTCTATTGACAAATATCATTGTCATCAACATCCATCATGAGTTAGGCCTTAATAAACTTGTTTTGGCCAATGGACAAATGTAAAGCACAAAAATTGTATTAGCAAATTTCAGAATTTGATTAACAGTATTTATTATGTTTAGCACAAATATAATACATTCTGATAATCAAGAAGTCTTCAAAACAAAAACTATAAACTTCCAGAAATCTTCACTATGAAATAATTACATATAAACAGAGTGAAAATCACATACAGTTGTGTAAAGTATAGGTGAGCCTGCTAATAAATAGCAAATATCATCGTATTACTTTATTGATGTCCCATGTAGTCCTAATAAAGTAGAAAGTAAATGTCTTACCAGAAAGACAATTAGCTTCAATATAATGCATGCCATATATAACTACAAAATGCATGATTTATAAGATTTTGATTATGTTTACATAGGAAATATTAGTAAAAATAATTTGTAGCATGCATTACTTATTTTTGAAATTCAATATCTAATCCTGGCTGGTTAATTACTTAAGAAATATACTACCTGTTTCAGTACTGGTAGTGTTTGGGGGGGGGGGGGAGTGTAAATTCTTTTGGAAATTTTGCTGAGTGAAGATGGGAATATACCATCCATGTTCATATCCTGTCAGAAAGTATCTTACTGCCTAGTAAACAACAAATATTTTCACTGGGACATGATGCTGTGTCACTGGGAATTTGGTTCCCAAAATCTTGAAAGAACACAGTGTTTTCATCTTCAAGGGTCCAGTGGTACAAGAAGACATCTAGACCTCTACACCCTTGCAGATGAAGCTATTATGTTCCTTTGGAAATCTGGAGTCTTCGACCACACAACTGTGAAACCTGAAGACTCGGGTACTTTGGAATAAGGTCCCTTAAAAAAAAGTCACAGTTCATTCGCATCACAGAGATGTAGGTCTTGAGTGCACATACTGGATCTGCTTCTTTGTTATTTGTAGTCACACAACCATGCTCATACTAACCTTCTTTTGTAACACAAGTCCATATCCTGCTGCACCTGTCAGTTATGAAACAAAACTTTTAAAGCATAATGGTTAGTGTATGTATGTCAGGTTTAACACTAAGAAATCTATATTTCACCTACACAGTATGCATTTTTTTGTCTGATCATTACAAAAAACATGGTGGTTCCCCAAACAGCATTCACTGTTTAGTCTTTATAATGGGATCACACTGTGTTGTAGGTTAGTATAAACTGAATGCTTGTTTACAATCTAGATTTGTTTCAGCATCAGGAATCTTCCTAAGATTGCCTAAATCAATATAAAAAAATTATGGTTTTGTGGGAATACAGGTTACGATGAGGAAGACACTTAACCAACAGAAACCTACACAGTGATGAATTCCATATAAGAAAGATTATATCAAGGTAGATGGGATGGGCAGGTCACATATCATGCATGTGGTGATGACAAACTCAAGTGAAAGTTTAGTGAGAAAACCTCAATGAAAAAGATCTCTTGAGAGACCTAGGTTTATATGTGAGGGATAATATTAAAATGTGCCCTAAAATGAAAGTGTGAAAATGTGGATTTCTTTCAGCTGTCTCACTATAAGGTCCAATGATGGGCTCTTGTTCACAAGATAAGAAGATTATGGGTTTCACAAAAAGCAAGGAATACCTTGAGAAAGTACAAAACTCTCAGCCTATCAAAAAGGATGGTGCTACATTGTGTTAGTTAGTTTGATTTTCACAGTGTAACAGACTTGTTTCTTGTACCTTGTTCTCTTCTACAACTTCTTATTTCCAGTTTCTGTCTTTGAATGCACTTCCTGTGACTTATTTATTTTCATTGTCTACTCTCCCAGTTGGCTCTTGAATGATCCTCTCTGATTTTTCGAGTACTTGGTCCAGGAATGACAATGCATTGACTTCCTTTCCTTCCTCCTTCTGTTTTTTTATTTCTTCATCAATCTTTCTCCATTGCTCCAAATTGGCCTGGCACTGATCTAACATTGGCTTTGTCTCTGGGATCAGCGTATACAGCAGACTGTAGCATGGAATGCAAATGCCAGTAAGGAAACCCACCTGGTGAAGACAACCAGAATTAACAACTCTCAAGCCTGGACACAAGCCAAAGAACTCTAGTTATTCCACTTAAATCAGACAACATCATCAATCATAAGTGTGAATTGGCTATTTTAATAAAACTATAAGGAATGTAGAAGACTACATGAAGGGGAGATTCACAGATTGTACCCTTCACCAAACATTAGATAGTACAACCCAGGTGTAGAAGATGAGTGGAATGTAACACGTAGAAATAACAAATGAATGGAACTTTGGAAGGTAAGAGATATCTTACATGACAAAGGCATATACTGGAAGGTAATATTAAAATGGATCATGAACAGAATGTGAGGGCGGCAAGTGCATTCCACAGACTGAGGGTAGGCTCTAAGCAGAAATGAATCTTCAGTAATAGGTAATTTCTTGATTACCATAGCAACTATCAGCCTTTCACAAGAAATTCTAATTTATAGATTTATTAAAAATGTCATCTTTGAGTATTTGACAGGACTCTCAGGAAAGTAAAATGGTGAATGTTGTGTACAGTACAACCAGAATAGAACAAACTGAATTTTTACTTTTGATTTGAATTTCAAACCATTCCATAACAACCTAGACAGGCCCTTATGGCTCCAGGAGGTTGAGGTTTCCAGATTTCAAGACAGTTGGCAAAATGAAGGTGGTAAGTTTGTCAGACCTACTCACCAACGGCCTTTACACCTCAGGAGATAATCCTGGTACTCATTTCTCTTAGAGGCTGTGTCAAAACCAGGGCCATAGCATGGTCAGGAGGATAAGTCAATGAAAAATTCCAATGACCCTGTCAGGAATTGGACCTGTGACCTGGCCTGTAGTGCAATGCCTCAACCAACCGTGAAATGTGTGCCTCATTGATATTTGTAATATATTAAAATGTGATGAATTATCTTTGAATTTTGATCCCTAGCCAGTCTCAATAAAAGAATACTGCCATTGAAGAATGGTTTAATAACAAACCCAGAGTCAAAATGAAAATTGCAAACAGACCAAACTTTAATGATCCTTGACACAGAAGATGGCCTTGACACCCATCTGTTCCTTTCCATGGTTTTGTTTAATATTTTGCAAAATATTAATAAATAATGACAATTTCACAAGGCAGTAATAATTTAGAACAAATTTCTGAAAATACATGAAGCATTTCCACTTGACAATTGGCACTTTTAACCATAAGCACAAATTTTTGATGCACCAAGCACATGGAAATGGAAGAATTAAGACTAATACAACATTTAGTATGAGTTACTTTCCTCTTACTGCATTTTTTTTTGTTAGTGAGCTTATAATTTTTCTTCATACATAACCAGTTGGTACAGTTTAATTAATAGGTATAAAGATTGTGAAATAAGAAAAACAGATGTGTGTAAGAGACACTGTCCTTCACTGTGCCATCTGTTAAGCTCAAATATAATGTGAAAATAACATTTGTCATAATATTCAATGGTATGAGTTCAGAACATTCACAAGCATCTATATGAACACACACACACACACACATATGTGCACACACATTTGCATTTAACATAGTCAAAATCAGTACAAAATCAGGTTTCCTCAGCTGTATATTCTTCTATGATATGTGATGCAAACAAATTTCTTACACTTCAGAAGCCAAATAATTCCTGTTTCTAATTCCCCAGTTTAGAGGTGTGCTGGAGCCAGTTCAGTTAAACAAAGCAAAGTCATCCACTACCTTGGATATGCAGTACAAGCAAATGTATATTTGGAATGTATCCTTGAAATATGGGAGTGCATTCAAGACAAGTGATGGGGCAAAAAATTTGTTTTTATTGAAATTTTGTATATTATCCCTTGCTTTGCACATGTTTTGGGGCAGGTTTATTATTTTTCACTGGTAGGGACTGAGTATTTATGTCTACAATAACAAAAAAAAAGGTAATAAAATTTCATAACAAGAAGGGTTAATTGGAAATCTTTCTTGTTAACACTTAGTACCCAGGGTTAAAAGCTGCAATAACTCATGTAACTCTCATTCAAGGTTTATCCTGTTGGGGACAATATTCTATACTTCCTCAGTTTCTCAAATGAATAACACGATATTGCTTTAGAAAATTTCCAATTTTTTTTTCTCCCAACATGCTTACAAATTCTCTTACATTAATTGTGAAAATGACACCACAAAAGGACAGGGAAGGAAATGTCAGGGAGGAGTAGGAGCGAGGGCAAGAGGAGGAGTAGGAGGAGGAGGTGGGGGTGGTGTTGGTGGTGGTGGTGATGGTGGTGATGTTGATGATAATGATGGTAGTTGTGGGGGTGATGATGAATTCTTAACAAATGTCTGTATTCAATTTAATGTTCTGACCTAGCTGAGATGGCCAGTGGCATTTGGTGTAGTCATATACTGATGCTTATCAAATAGAAATGCTTGTCATTATAGTCACATTGAAAGTGCATGAAAAGCATGATGTGATAACTGTTGAGTATGAAATGGAATTGCTATATACTATGTTATCTCAACATTGCACTGGAACATGAGGGACTTTTCCGCAATGAATACTGTAATAAATAAATAAATAAATAAATAAATAAATAAACAAACAAATAAATAAATAAATAAACAAACAAACAAATGAATGAATAAGTGAATAAATAAATAAATAAATAAATAAATTGAAAGGTTGTTACAAATTTCATGATTGAATCTGGAAAGTAAATTTTCACTTAAATAGAAATAATAGTACCTTTTGCCTCCTTCGTACCACTAACAAGAAATTAATTTAAGTGTTTTATATTACCGAAGTTTTATTTTCCTTTGTCATGGACATTAGTATTTAAAGTGGGGTCACTATATATTCATCACAAGAATACATGATATTTCCCACTTACTGACTGTAAAAAAAGAGGAAATCAGTGAAAATAGGAGGTCAAAAATAGGACATACAAACATTCACAATTTTACTATATAAAATTCCCTAGTACTTCTTTTAATATTGTGGGAATGAAATTCAGAGCAAGACATATATCTTTCAGTAATTTGCTCAGAATTTCCATACTGAAGTTGTTTGAGACACTCCAAACTTGAACTGCTGCACTTATTTCTTTTTTGACTTGGAAAATGGTCATAAAATATTATAATTATATAGTTCTTAAAAAGTAGTAGAGATGTTTTTGTAATTTTTTATTATTAATATACGCGAAAGCATAATTAGAGTTGAGCATATATACTTGTCTAACACAACTTTAAAGCTGTATTAGACAAGTATATATGCTCCACTCTAGTTACTTTAGGAACACAAGAGGTTAAGACGAACCGTATGACGCAAAAAGTCTAGATGGAAACTGTTTGTTCAAAAATGAGGACATGTTCAGAGAAAAGAGAATATGTGGTAGCTCTAATTTAAAGGTAGTAATATGTGTTCTTATTCCATAATTCTGAAATGGTTGCAACCAGTGTCTTAATTCAGAAATTATACAAAAAATATAAATAAAATATGTTCCAATATTTGAGAATAAAACTGTATATTATTTACCACTCAAATGTGTCCTCAATTGTGTTATGTTCAGGTTTATACACACAACAAGTAACACAAACGACAATAAATATTAAGCATGGGAAGTGTATGCTAGGCATAGACTGAGCATGCACTTCATTTTCTAAGTCACCAGGCCATGATGTCCAAATAAATGGAAAAAATTACACCTTCTGGCTACTGCAATTCAGAATATTAGCTCAGACAAACCGTCCAGTATGCACGTAATTCACATTCGACATACAAATTTTTTTTATTCTTGATCATTATATATGGCATGAAAATAGATGGTACAATTGGTTTAGTGGGCAGAAATGTGTAAATAAGTACCCAAGCAAGTCATGCATATGCCACCCCCAGTGCAGAGTAAAACCTTATAGTTCCCAAAAATGAAGAAGTTTTGGGAATGTTTATTTCGGACTATATGAAGTAAATTATCACTGAGCCTTTAACAATGGGAAATGCATGTTATTACAACTCAGGATTGTCAGACTTTCACCAACACATTTTGGGAATAATCTTTTAATGAAAGAGGGCCAATTTTAAATACAGTTTATATTTTCTTACTGAAGGAAATGCCATGTGCTATGAATATGAATGAGTATTTTACTGTTACATTTATATGAGAGTACAAGAAGTTACATAAACACATATCTATTTTAAATTGAGGGTTATCCTTCCCCTTGTGCAAGAAATACAATTTATATTTATTGTCTGTCGTACACAACTCAATGTTGCAAAGTAAGAATAATGCAATTAACACCAAAGCTGCATGTTTCGACCCCATGGGGTCATCTTCAGGCTTATAATATGGTCAACAGAATGAATAATTACCATCTAGACATGGCAGCCAAAGAATACGAACACAATACAATACGACAGATCCCTATGAATAACAAATACAACCCAACACGCATGGACGACACGACACGTAAGCACACAGATAGACAAGATAAACAAGACAATAAGGACAATATGGACCCTTATAGATGGGCAAAATTCACATACATAGGTAAAGAAACCAAATTCATCACCAAACTGTTCAAAAACCTCCCAATCAAGATCGCCTGCACTACCAACAACTCCATCGGAAGATAACTCAGCCAGAAATTGAACCACATTTCCAACTGCACACTGGACAACAGCAGAGTTTACAGGTTAACATGCCCAGACTGCCAGATGAAATATGTTGGTCAAACAGGACGCTCCTTCTGGACAAGGTTCCAAGAACACCAATGCGACTTCAAGCATAACAATGCAAAGTCAAAATTCGCAACCCACCTATTGGAAACCACCACTCAATTGGCAATATCAACGACATCATGGACATACTACACATCACCAAAAAAGGATGTACCATGGACACTATAGAAAGATACTACATATACATTGAAACAACAAATGGAACTCAAATTAATGACAAGAATACGGTGAAACCCAACAGGATCTATGAAGCCATATTATGAGGAGAGACAGACAGGCTGCGCATGCGCGACAGATCCAACACCGACCCACCATAGCATCCACTGCACCACAGTACATAACGTACACCCATGCAGGGCTCACACTACAGGTAACGAGATACAAGATCCCAGGACACAGCATCAGCTGGACAATGCACCCTACCTGGCTACCACAGTTTCTGCTACGACTACAGCACACGGCATTCCACTCATCCTGGAACACAACCATACTCCGCTAGCCACAAGATAAACAAGGCGGCAACACTGCGGCACAAAGCATATAACAGTCTTAACTATATGACAGCGGGTACTTCACATCAGCACCACGACTCCGATCTAATAACACAAGAAGACGTACTCCATTTCCAACCATCGACAAACAAGACATTACACTCACGCCACCTTACAACAATAAGCACAAAAGAGCACCCAGTACAACCCACGCACATCTGGAAAACAACTGACCATCATCCACAAAGATAACCGACCACCCACAAGTGAGTTCAAGACCTCCATACACGGAAGTACACATCTTCCAGTGTACTATTTATCATCCACTCACACATCGTGAGTGTCGGAACTTCCCCCTCTCCCCCCGTGGGCTTCACGACCTATACTATATTACGGCCAACAATACAACACTAATTCGCACGGCTCACAGATACCTTTTATATGTATGCAGACATTGATACACATGTGCAACAAGATTACACAATATTTTATTTATATTTTAACTATAATTTTACAATATAATGTTATAACTAGTGGACTGTAAACCACGGGATCCCGTAAGTAGCATTTACAAACGTACCTTGTACGACATGTATTTTATAAGCCTAAAGATGATCCCATGATGTCGAAACATGTAGCTTTGGTGTTAATTGCATAATTCTTACTTTGCAACATTGAGTTGTGTATGATGGACAATAAATATAAAAACATATATATTGGATTAATTCTCCTTATAAGTACCAAAAACTACTCATGGACAAACGAATGAAGCCTAACCACAAAATTACTGAAATACAAAAATTGCACTGCAATAACTTTAAAACAGAATCAAATTGACGGATGGAGCATATCATATTACAAATCTACAAGAAACATTTGAAAAATTAAAAAAAAGAATTTAGGTGCTTGCTTATCACCTGAATTGCTCCAAGTTCACATTTTCTGTCACGATCCATGAGAGGAGAGGGCACATGGCCTGCCAACTTTTCTGCATCACCCTGAAAACAGTGGTCAGTAGAACATCAAACTGCTGGTGCAGGCAACGTCACAAGCTCAAATCGTGCAGTTCACAACACCAACAAGGCTGAAGGGGAGCAATAAAGTGGCGTACTCACTGTAGATCAAGTATGAGAATGTATGCCTCTATGTTTAGCTGGGCTGCATACCAGCATTTTAAATTAAACGTCTGTCCAAAATATAAAACAAAAAGGAAACTTTTTAATTGTGTTTCAGTGTTTTGAAATTGGATAATGTTAATATCAGTGGCATAAATAACTGGGTGGAGACCCCTGCAACCTGATAATAGTGTTTCCCTTCTATTATTAGTTAAATTACTCCCAGATCTTTCAGAACACTGCCTTCTGTCAGAAGACCAGAGACCAGACTGAAAGAACCCACAACAAATTTTAGTATCTTGTACATATGTGGGGCTTGCTGTGTGGAGTCTGAAGGGGCCTTACCTATATGTCTCATGAATGTCCAAGGCAAGATGAACAGATTACTGAGGATAAGGTTTATGTAAATAAAAATTGTAAGGTTATTAATTACCATATCATAGTGACAGAGATGTTTAGCTGTTACAGACCTTTCCAAACACACCTTACACACTTTCCTAATTTGTGGTTGAATAACCAGTGTTACAGAAATTGGCAAATTTTTTAATGGAAGCCAAATGTAACCCTGACTAACACAGTGGCAAAAGATACATTCTCAAATGTGTGTAAATCAACACCAAGTCATTGCTCCACTTTGACTCTCTGTACAAATACAGATATTGTCAGCTGCGGACAGAGAGACAGTGGGTCACTTCTCCCACCTGGGATGCTGCCTGCTGGTTGGGCTGCCTTCGGTCCATCATTGGGATTGGTGTTCTGCCAGCAGCACGCTCAGCATCACCCTATAAGCCAGCGCACTCTTAATATACAATACATGAAATCATATATTTTTATAAAACTGCATCTGGAACTAAATAAATTTTCTCCAACCACAGTACTGGCAGACAGAAGACAGGTGCTGAGAGTTCACTCTAAAACTTGCAATCCTGTTCAGAAAGAGAAGTAGCTAAATAAATGCGATAAACATGGATTCCTGTAATAAGAATCCCTGACTTGAACCTGACACTATAAAAATTTGATTTAAAACTAAACACCACATCCAACTTGATGCATTTCACCCTACAAGCAATAAATTATTAATTACAGGAAGTGACATTAATGTCTCTTTGCCACATTTAATGTAATATATTTCTGTCTCTGTTTCTCCCATATTTAATGTATGAAACATGTTGTAGTTTATTTGGACTAACGGACATTTAAATTGGTAGGTACGTTGGCAGGTTTAAAAGGATGTACAAATGATTCATTGCACATAACGAGACACTAAGACCATGATTTAGAACTACAAATTTATAGTCTCAACTGAATTTTTTTGATCTGAAATGAAGGTATAAATGTGACTAGCTTATCAGTCTTCTGACACTAACAATAAAATACTGACTGAACAGGACATAAATTCTAAGACATGGAAATAATTATTGCCATTGCTTATAATTCACGAAAGTTGCTAGTATTTTATAACCCTGTGTAAAATATTATAAATTAATGTATGTAACATACTTATTATTAACAGTAATTGTTATAATTATGAATTTGTTAATGATGAATAGAACTACAGGGCCAAGTCTTCTGGGATGATGTGTCATTTCGACTACCAAATTGTTACTGACGTTTTAGAGCAGGACTGCTTTTGCAATGTGGGTTAACTGTTTACTGGTGGGCATAGGATAACCCAGCAGAAAACTTTAAATGTCATAAAGACCACTTTGAGAATCTGAAACCTTGCGCAAACAGAATTTTTTTCCCTTATGTGAACTGATAAATGATTTTTGATTTAGTGACAGTATACCTGGTCCTGCTGAACAAACAGTAAGAAGCTGCAAATACACACGTATCTACAGCACAGCTGCACTATGTGCTGAAATTTATTAAGTCCCTGGAGGATTTGAAGGCATGATGAATGAAGTAAAGTTGGATAAATATTGTTCTTACCTGCTCATAGAATTCTTCAAAAATTACTTTTACAGTCTTGACTTGAACATCCCACGGTTTGGCACTTGCAGAAAGATCACAGGCTGTCATTGCAATGGCCTGGATCAGTAGTCTGACAGAAAAATAGCAGACTGTGGTAGAAAATTTTTGAAACAAATTCATCTATACACAATATTAATACAAGGAATAAGCATCATTTTCATAGACCAAATGTAAACTTTTCTTTTTTTCAAAAAAGAACATTCTATGCTGGCATAAAAATTTTCAACAGTTTACCACCTAGTGTGACAACCCTCAAACATGACAGAGCAAAATTTAAAGCAGCCTTAAGAAAACAGAAAATAGAAAATGAAAGATGCTTCATCCATATGAAAGAAGAAAACCTGCTCATGTGTCTTCTGTAAATATAGATTACTAAATCAAGATAATGGTATTTATCACTATTGCTTAATTGTACTGCATGTGAATCTTCTGAAGGAAAAGTTTAATATCTTGTCTGTACAATTTGCTTTAATTTCCCTAGTTGAAACTCTTCTACCAAAAAGTGTATAGGGTTTTAATTGATCTCTCAGATTGTTGATGATTCAAAGACATAAATGCTTACTGGAGGGGAAAGACTGTCAGTGGGATATTCCTGACTACAAGTGGAATTTTCTTCCAAGTGAACTGACTTCTTTCTGTCAAGCAATGTCATAAAGTTGCATATGTATGGAGTACATGTGCAGTGAAATTCTTTACAAATTCTTGCTGCATCTGCACAAAAATTCTGGTAGTAAATTACAAGGCAATGATAATATGATGTGCCACAGTATGATGCCATGGAAGCAACTGGAGAGGCTGGATGACAGAATAAACAATGTGTCAAACTCTCAACTCTGATCCAAGACTTGAACGTTTCTGATGATGGAGTAGAACCATTTTCAGACTGATATTTTGCACAATGTCCACCATAAAAATTTCTAAAACCATAACAATGTGAAAAGTGTTTTTGTGTCTTCTTCATCAGGTGGCAGGGTATTCAGCTCGGTTTGGACCAAAGGCATAGATGTGGGGGTATGGAAAGTAATGCAACCGCCCTGAGAAGCAGAGGCTAAGGGGTTGTTACCAAAAGTTTTTGATATATTTGTTTCTTAGGTTTACTGGTGTCAGTTATGGACAGCTTATGGCAATGCGTTGTAGGTTTATCTGTCAAAGCATGTTCAGAACCATTGGTGATAGGTAGGAGGGGTTGTATGGGGAGAGATTTAAATGACGAAACGGCTGGGAGCAGATAATGGACGCTAGCAATGCAGTGCGAAAGCAGTCACATACAAGAGTGCTGTGAGGGAGTACAGAGAAGTGACTGTATCAGTTTCCTAGAAAATGATCTAGTTGTTTAACTGGATGTAGCACTCCATTTTTATATCAAGAATAAACTGAATAAATAAAACATAAGTAAAAATAAAATAACTTAAACTCTATGTGATTTGGTGAACCACACCCGTTTCCTGAAAGAGGATCAGCTACCAGACTGAGAGCATCGGGACATACAAGTTAAAAAGGGGAATTGTGTAGAGGGAGGCAAATTGAATGACAAAATAAACATTTTAAATGGAGACATGATATTCTGCATTCAACATACTTTAAATTGCTTAGGTGACAATTATGATTTAATTTCTGTTATGGGCAACCTGTAACAATAAATCTAGATACACCACTGGTGTGGATGCTTGGTTCATCAAGGGTCGAACTCAAGGTACAAAGTCCAGTGTTTGAGATATAAAAATAGGTCCAATGAAGTATGATTCTTTAACATGTCCTGATGAAAAAACAGAATCAATTTCCAAAGCTTTGTAATCTTAAAACTGGAACGATGAATGACGTCCAAAATATCAATATGAAAGATTTCCAGCTTTGAAGTTTAAAGTGTCACTAGCTTTTATATCCATGCAGCAAGTTTTGAAGATTAAAGGACAACAAAACTTGAGCATCCTTTCTAAAATATTATGTGCATATCTTCAAATACTAATAAATTCTTACAAAACATAAAACAAATAATCGTAAAGCCATGGTCAAAGAAGAAGGTAGATAAATATTTATTTTATGACATTCTAAGCTACTGATGCTTCACAAAAGTGTTTCATAAATTTAACAACCACTTTAATTTTGAGTTAAGACCTATATATAATCATTCCACAATTTGGGGTAAAACCCTGCCAAACATTTCCAATTCTGCTGAGTGTTAACCCACAATAGTGATTTATTAAGATACGATATAAATATATACAGACAGTTTCTACCATGCTCAACTGTAGCACCATTTCTGAGATACTAAAAACACCAAACTATATGGAACACCTGATTTCTTTATTGGCAAACAGGTTAAGGTGCAATGATAGGAGGCGATGTTGAAGTATTGTTATTCATAATTATTTCCTGTTGTGTCTATACTGTATGTTAACCTTTACAATACTATTATGAATTTAGGCAATGAACAACATCCATGATACAAAACAGTGGTGGACATACTTTGCTTTATGTTTTAGGTCTAATACTTCATATTCATATTGTTTCCTAGCAGCTACCGAGTAGAGAATGGAGATAAATGGAAAGATAGAAGGATTTTCCACTATGAAGAGCCTACCTGTGTTCTGAATTTCCCCAAGAGAAGGTCTTATCAGCCACAAGCTGTGATAGTTTGGCCTTGATTGGGAAGAAGAGGGCCAGATCTGTGGCCAGGATGCAGTGTTTTACATAACTCAACACCTGCTTGTATTCACAGCTGCTCAGCTTGCTGAAGATGTTATGGCCCTTCTGTAAAAATTACCATTTGCCATATACTATATGAACATGCAAATATATGAAACCAGTTTATTGGCTGATATTATTTTAATGTAACTACCCTTCTGGGTCATACTTGTATTGTTTTCCATTGGAATGAATTAGAAAATCTGTTCTTTACTCTTCAGTAATCTAAGTGCATTTGTTTAGTACTTTTATACAACCAAATTTTAGTGATAACTGATTGAAACCCAAACATAACCCACCCAGTCCTAGCCATCTTTGCAGTCCTAAATATCTTTGCGCCTAGTTGGGGGCTATATCACATCCAGTATTGTAAGTTACTAGCTTCAGAATGGTTAGTAGTCCTACATGTCTAAAATTATGATAATTGGAATATATTATAACTAAGAAACTTTTGTTCCTTGTTTGGTGTCTTAGTTCATAAACCATTCCTGTTTTGTTCTGAACAGTAGCACTGTTAGTGCACTAGGGACAAGAAACTTCACAGCATCTGCGCCAGATGCAAGACAGTCATTTGTTGATGTGATTAATTATGAATTTAAGTGACTGCAGACATTCCTGTGTCATGACAAACAGCATATAGAATTCTACAGGAATCACAGATTCTACATGTCAGTGAAAGCAGTTTACACTGACTACACAACAGATGGGCTTGCTTGTTCCAGTAACAAAAATTTGAGTCTCACATAAAGATATTATATAGCTAAAAACTTTCGAATCATCCTTGAATGAAATACTGTTATGTACTTATTTCCATGCTATGTGGTAATTGTGTAGGTACAGGATTTACTGCATGATGACAACATAACAGAGAGATCACCTATCACAAAGGCAAAGTTGCTCCTGTGCATGTTATGAAGGCATATGGATGAGTGGAGGTACACAGCCATTCAGTCTTAATCTTTGGGGTTAAAGGGGTAATGATACAAATATATAGCCTCTCATAGCCAAATGTTAACCTCACCTTCTCGTGGTGCCATCTGATACCACAAATGAGGCCCTTCCAACCAAGTTACTAACAGAACAAACAGTTACCTCTCTAGGGACAGAAGGAATTGACTGTTCCATGGTAACAAACACCAATGAACTGGCAAGTGTTTGGACTGTAAGGTGGCAGTTGCACTAAAGCAATTGAAAGAATATGGGCCAAACACATGCAACTTCTTAAATTAATTCTGATTAAAGAAGTGAAGGTGAAGTACAGAGAGACAAATGTGAAATTCTTAATCATGGCACTAGACAGATGTAAGTGGTCAGGTTCATGCCCCTGACCATGTTAATCATGGGGAAAGATCTTCTGTTACCCATAGAATACAAGGTTGTGTTAGCCCCAGAACTGGTCTTGAATTTTACAAAAGAGAAAATCTTTTGCCTCAGCCAAGAATCGAATCATAATTCCTCAGTTTTCCAGCCTGTAGCCATGTTAATATACCAAATGAGATGTACTAACACCAATTATATTCCACAAGGTTTCTTAAGCCACATAACACCAATATAAAATAAATAATGGTTTATCTATGACAGAAGTTATTACCATCTAAGGATAAATGAATTGTTATGAATGGTGATTGATAAAAGATATAGATGTAAACAAGAATGATGTATTTTAATTATCACTATACTGTTTACCTAAAAGAAAGATATTGACAGTAAGAATTGTTACCTGCTGTAGGATTGTAACGGTCTGGTTGAAGTGGTGGTGTTCCATTGTAGATGTGCTGTAGATGGCAGCGAGTGGCGACTCAGTGTCAAGCATGAACTTATTATTTTTCCCTCGATGGTCCAGATCATGACAAAGGGAAGCAATGTACAAGGCCAGACACTGCAAGAAGCCATTGTCACAGTATAAAAATGCCACTGATATTAATGACACATAAGTCCGTTATCCAGACATCTGGATAATATAACAGCACCACTTTTTGAACCTAAAGTCTCACAGAATACACTGTGGTTTATATTCTTTCTTTGCAATTATGCCTTCTTGAAGTGCCAGAATAAAATATTGGTCTCTTTTGTAATACTGTTTCTGTACCATGTTCATGTTGTAATCTGTTGTGTTATACTGGATTATATACTGTACTGTGCAGCCTGGTAGGTGGGTAGACAAATGTAATGCTACAAGAGTATTTGTCTACTAAACCATACGACATCATAACTCAGAAAGCAACAATAAAAATCATCAACACCACAAAAGCCTCATATATTATACATGTTATTAATACTTACTTCATTTGCCTGGAAAGTGTCCTGTGAACGTTTGATAACAGTATACATGGAGTTAGCAACAGAGAATCCATGTGTCCAGTTGTGGTAGGGCACTCGGCGATAGTTTTTTCTCACTGTCAATGTAAATCGGATTAGACTGTCAGTATCAAATTTTGACAGTCCAAACAGATCCTTGAACATGTAAACAGCATGTTGGGCCTTCTCAAAGTCATCAAGCTTGAAGACACTGAAATAATAGCTGCAAAATATGTAAAATGTCACAAAAAATACACATTTCACTTTCAGCAGGAGACAGTTTTTACCAACCCCAGATATAACAAAAAACTTTGAAAGGTATATAGATTTTGCAGAATTAAAGAAAATAAAACTTGTTTCTTCAGACCCTGAGATTGTCTATCACATTTACTTCTACATATAATTCATCATTACATACCTACCACACACTCCTTCCCTACAGAAAAAGTGAACAAGGCATGAAGATAACCACTCACTATCATTCAATGATGAGTTTGAGAATGCATGATGCTATGCAACCACCCTTTTACATGTATGACTTTAAAGAGTGTACAGGGATAATTTTACTTTACTTTATTTGTTTTGTTTTAATGTCACCAACACAAAATTAAGGAAATAAAAATTATCAGGTAAACATTAGAACAGAAAGTCCTTTAACTCACTCTTCCATAACAGGAATGGCATCTGGAATTTTCTCCTCTTTGGCACGTGCGACCTCTGTATCTGAACAAGTGTTATGATAGCTGAGTACCTCCATAGCCACACGATACTTCTGTTCTGAACGTGCAATTTTGTCATACAGCTTGGCATGATGCAGTGCTAAGCCACAGTACACCGCGAACATCTCAAATGCCTCCTCATCCTCCTACATACACAGAAACTGTTCAGTTAAGGTCCTCAGTATTTGTTTCTATTATTGCTCGTAAATGTAATACACAATTCTTTACATACGCTGCTGGAATTGCATGAAAAAAAATAAAATATAGCTAATAGGTTGCTTATTTCACCGAAGAAAACTTTGTTATATTATAAAAATGATAGAAATGTTCCAGAACCTTATGTTGCTGAAACCAACAAATTTCAGAACACACACACTGTGAACATCTTCGCTTTCAGTTTTGAGAAGGTACATCATGAAGTCTGTCTGGTCTAGCCACATGATATGATAAAATTACATTTAATGACAACAATCATATTATTTTTTCATCCCAGAGCTTTGTGAGGCTTTGTTGAAAGTAAATTCAAAAGAAGTGTCTTAATTAATTCTAGAAAACTAATTAATGCATATGTTTTTAAAGACGAGCCATGGCACTATTTGTACAGCCAATCACAAAATGCATGCCCTCAGCAACTATGCCAAGAAATTTGACAGTTTCAAATTACATTTCTGAAGACTGCATAACAGTGCATCAGTAAAAACAAATCCATTTGTCTGCACTTGCACTGAATAAAAATGTATTTTTTCAAAAACTTTAAAATCAGAAGTTATATCGCGTGCATTTTCACACAGTTTCATGGGTGATGCACTGTCCCTTGACTAATGACAGTCAATGAATAGTTAGAAAACTTACTGAATGTATCAGATAAATAACTTCAGAATCTTCTGAAATATCAATATCTGTCTCTGTACTGTCATTCAGTTAAAACTCACAGCTGCAATACATTGTCAAACAGACGTTTATGAAACTCTCCAACCATAAACAGACATTTGACAGCATAACAATTTTACTAGATCATAGCTCAATATTTTGGTTTGCTATATGCACTGGTTCTAAATGCTCTTTGTTCCAAGACTTACAATATGAAAGAAGGACATTCAAAAGTCACAGCGCACAAGAAAAATGTACTGAACAGCCAAACATTGTGACTGAAAACTGCAAACTGCAAATATGACACTTAAAATGTTCCTTCAGCTGGCAAAACAAACAGAAATAAGAGTACTTCAATACAAAAGAATGCAGTTGCTGGTGGTTGGTCATTGTTTACAAAACTTCCACAAAACCAAAGGTGTTGGTAAAAGAACAATGTAACAATTATTTTTTTATCTACTCTAGTCTGGAAATAGTAGCTGTTGGATGACAAGGTAGGTAAAACTTGAAATGGAACTGCCACAATGGTTCTACAAGTTAAATCTCATTAGAGAAAGAACAATATCACAGAAAGCCTCTAATAATATCTAGAGACGCAATAAGAATTTATACCATTTTATGCAGTGCTGACATCTGAATTGAACAACAATGAAACCTACATGTGACTGCTTTGTTTTCCATGTAACGTGCCACTTTCCACATAAAGAACATTGGGGGGTTCATGGTCACATTTCATTTGCTTAAATGATAGATAAAATTTGTTACTCATATGAAAAAGCAGAAGTTGTGTTTTATTATTTTAGACAGAAAATTGAAAAATTAGAGAAACAACATAATAGCATATTCCCCCAAATCAATCTGCTCGTACCTATTGCAATGAATAATTTATCAAGGAATATTCTGATAGGAAAGTAGCTGAATAAAATGAATCCAAACAGGACAATTTACCTACTTTGGTAAAGACTCCAGAATGCTTGTTAACCATTTGCACAACTCCAATTACACCGCCACGAATAAAGATGGGCATGCAGAGTATAGTTTTGGTGCGATATCCTGTCAGTTTGTCTACCGTGTGGTTGAACCGTGGATCACAATACGCATCCATTATGTTAAGCACCTCACCAGTATTAGCCACCTGTCCTGCAATGCCTGTGCCTAGTGGGATCCTGCAACAGGAAGTATAACATGAAACATAGTTTCATGTAATGAGTACAATTCAGACTTAAAAACTCAAGCATCCTCTACCTCTTTGTTGACATACAATTTACAAGCAGCTGATATGATTATGGTATGGTGTAAACTCATGTGCCCAATGCATTTTATATTCATATGTAACAACAGCAACCACCACCACCACCACGACAACAACAGCAACAACAACAATAACAACAAACACAACAACAACAACAACAACAACAACAGTTCTGTATATTCTTTGAGATTTCTGTAATAAGCAGGTAATTAAAAACAGGAGTTATTTGACACAGCATTAAAATTAACCAAGAAATTTAGACTACATATTCAGTGTTAAATTTACTCTCATCTCCTAAGGCAGGCAGG
>Ga0123357_10001630_pt1 | contig 24060 bp, 20 predicted proteins | sample TergutEmb28metaG_FD_89873 | JGI IMG/M metagenome (GOLD analysis project Ga0123357, IMG submission 89873) | Embiratermes neotenicus P4 segment gut microbial communities from Petit-Saut dam, French Guiana - Emb289 P4 | ecosystem: Host-associated > Arthropoda: Insects > Digestive system > Gut ... | reverse complement strand
GATCGGTAAAGACGCAGTGGTGGTCATAGTGGATAAGAATGCCGGCGTAACAAGCCTGACAATCGATCAGTTAGCGAAGATCTACCACGGAGACTTCAAGAACTGGAGTGAACTCGGCGGCAATAACCTGACCATCAGCCCGATAATAAGGGAAGACGGTTCCGGAACAAAGGACTGCATAGACACTATCATGACAAGCTCATTCAGTACATTGGGCATCACCAAAAACCAGATGATAGCATACGAGGACGCCGCAGGCTATTCGCAGCAATCATCGACCGGTGCAATGTTATTGCAGGCGGAAAGTGTCAGTGGTGCAATCGGATATGTGAACCTCGGCGATATGTCGCAGTGTGTGAAGACAACACCGGTATCGATTGGTGACGGCACGAACCCAGCGGTCTACCCCACAGCCTCAGCCGTGATGTCAACAGACCCCGCCACACACTACCCGATCTCAAGGACGCTTAACCTTGTCACGATGGGAGACCCCAACGGCTCGAACGCTAACGCCACAGTATGCGCGTTCATCAACTGGATACTGTCGCCGCAGGGACAGAAGATCCTTGTGGACGAGGGCGGATTCGTTTCGACCGAATTCCCGTCGCTGAATCCGTGAGCTTGACGTGGTGATAAAATGACGCCCGAGGATCAATTCATAGACGCAAGAAGCAGCATAAAGGATGAAGAAGGCGGGATACTCTCCAACTTCAGTCCTAAGCTGATCCTTGGACGTCTCAAACACGAAGAAAAAGCTAAACTCCTTCTCACGGCAACGGTCATCCTGACCGTTGCCATCCTTTTCATTATTATCATTTTCGTTGCATACCGCAGCCTGGACGCAGTAAAAGAACTGGGCATATGGCAGTTCATCACAGGCAACAAATGGTCCCCCAGCACAGGCTCATATGGGGCACTGCCTCTCATAATAGGGACATTCTTGGTCACTGGCGGAGCGACATTAGTAGCCTTGCCCGCAGGGCTAGGCATTGCGATCTACATTAACGACGTGGCATCACCGAGGATGAAGAATATACTAAAGCCGGCATGCGAGCTGTTCGCTGGCATACCGAGTATCGTGTATGGTTTCCTGGGCCTTGTGGTCTTGGTACCGATCCTCCTTAAGATTTTCCCCGATCATTTGATATACGGAACATCATGGCTGGCGGGTTCGCTTGTGCTGGGAGTAATGGCACTCCCCACGATAATATCGGTATCCCGCGACGCAATGGCGGCTGTTCCAAAATCATATGTGGAAGCATCAATGGCAATGGGCGCTACCAGATGGGCGACCACAAGAGGCGTTGTGATGCGCTCTGCCATATCCGGCATATCCGCAGCCGCTATATTGGGCATAGGCAGGGCACTCGGAGAGACGATGGCAATGATGCTGGTCCTCGGGACCTCGCAAACTATACCCGCTCCGATCTGGAATGTGTTCTCAGTGATAGAGACGCTGCCGGTCGCGATAGCATCTGAGATGTCCAACGTTACATTTGGGAGCTTACATTTCTCCGCATTATTCCTTCTTGGACTGATCCTGATGGCGATCGTTCTTCTTGTGAACATGTCCGCCCGCAGAATAGTCCGCAGCACAAAGATAAAAATGGGCGAATTGGAAAGGACCGGCTTCGAGAAAAGATTCAGCGGCATGACCTCACACATCACGGCACCGCTTGAGAAATATAAGAAAAAAGCAATAACCGGGTTCTTTTACATAATGATATTCGCACTTGTTTCTATGATATCGTCACTCTTCATAGGCGAGATCGGAGGCATAGCCCTTGGCATTCTGGCCATTGCCACGTTACTTCTGTCCACTAGGGTGTCGAATATAATAGGGCCGAAATATACTCAGAAATTCGTATATTCCACATTTGGGATAGTGGTTGTTGCCGTGATGGTCTTATTGATAGCGATCTTGGGAATAGTGGTGGTAAGAGGACTCCCGACGATCAGCTCAAGTTTCATATTCGATGCACCGTCGAGATCAGGTCTCGCAGGGGGGATATGGCCCGCTATAACCGGAACGATAGAGCTGATGGGAGGCACGGCATTGATAGCATTCCCGCTCGGAGTTTGCTCCGGAGTATATATGGCGGAATATGCGAAAGATACGAGGTTCGTAAGAATATCCAGACAGGCGATAGATTCCCTGAGCGGGACGCCCTCGATCATATTCGGACTGTTCGGTATGTCGGTCTTCGTGATGATGTTCGGATGGGGATACAGTCTCTTGGGAGGATGCATAACCCTTTCGCTGATGGTGCTCCCAACAGTAATAAAAACCACTGAAGAGGCCATAATCGCGGTACCTAGGGAACTCACGGAAGCATCAGCCGCGATGGGAGCGAGCAAGTGGCACACAATAGCGAAGGTCGTGCTTCCCGCGGCGATGGGAGGCGTCATAACAGGTTTCATACTAAGTATCGGAAGAGCTATCGGAGAGACCGCGCCAATAATGTTCACGGCAGTGGTCTCCTTCAAGATGACAGCCGCATTCGCGCTCCTGCAACCAATAATGGCATTACCGTATCATCTGTATTTCCTGATCGCAGAAGTGCCAGGCTCTACATCCCAGCAGTACGGCACAGCATTTGTGCTGTTGATGATAGTTGTAGTTTTGTTCACAATGGCTTCTCTTATAAGGCGCAGATATAACAAAAGAATGGGTTGGTGAGATAATTACAGAAACAGAGAACATAATCGAAACGAATGACCTGAACTTCTGGTACGGCAGCAAGCAGACATTGATGGACATAAATCTGCCCATCAAAAAGAATGCAATAACCGCGCTCATAGGGCCGTCGGGGTGCGGGAAATCTACGCTGCTCAGGGTGTTCAACAGGATGAATGACCTTATTGACGGGACGAAGATGACAGGGATCGTATTCTTTGACGGGAACAATATATGCAGGCCTGAAACGGATGTCCTGGCTCTGAGAAAAAGAGTCGGGATGATATTCCAGAAGCCCAACCCGTTCCCCATGACCATCAAAGATAACATCGAGTACGGTCCGAAACTGCACGGCGTTAATGACCGCAGGGAACTGGATGCGATCGTCGAAGAGTCTCTCAGGAAAGCGGTTCTGTGGGATGAAGTAAAGGGCGGGCTCAATACCTTTGCGATGTCCCTCTCCGGAGGGCAGCAGCAGAGACTCTGCATCGCGCGTGCGTTGTCGATCAATCCCGAAGTGCTGCTCATGGACGAACCGACATCGGCGTTAGACCCCATCGCAACTGCAAAGATCGAAGATCTGGCGCTCGAACTCAAGAAAGAGTATACCGTGGTCACGGTCACCCACAATATGCAGCAGGCAAGAAGGATCAGCGATTATACCGGATTCATGTACCTTGGCAAGCTGGAGGAGTTCGGGAAGACGAAAGATGTATTCGAGAACTCGAAGAGTGAGCTTACCAAGAAGTACGTTTCAGGGATATTTGGCTGAAAGGGAAAGGCGCCGAGAGGGAGATTCGAACTCCCGAGGGAAAGTTCCCACGAGCTTTCCAGGCTCGCGCCGTACCGGGCTAGACTATCTCGGCTCGGCGCCTACAAACTTATTCCTGAATTAATACCTTTCTGAATATAGCTTCGGTATTTTCATACGGAATATTCTCAATGCCACGAATTTGTTGATATTTTTTTGGATAACATCCACAAGGCGGCAGTATGCCATGATCATTAGTAACACGATATTAAATAATAAATATTACTAAATATGATATTAATGATATAATATTATGCTAAAGATAGCACTCTACGGCAAGGGAGGCATAGGCAAGTCCACCATTGCGTCCAATCTTACGGTCTCCCTGTCAAAAAAGGGGTACACCGTCATGCAGATAGGGTGCGATCCCAAAGCAGATTCGACGAAACTGCTGCTCAACGGCATACCGCCCGTAACGATCCTGGACGCGATGAAGCAAAACAAGCCTGTGGAAGAAGCGATCGTCAGGGGGGCGAACGGGTGTTATTGCGCTGAATGCGGAGGCCCGAGACCGGGCTCCGGCTGCGCAGGCAGAGGAATAATAGCGGCGTTCGAACAGCTGGAAAAGCAGAATGCGGTCAACAAGATCTCTCCAGACATCATTATATTCGATGTTCTCGGGGATGTGGTGTGCGGAGGCTTTGCCATGCCGATAAGGAATGGCTATGCCAGAGATGTTTTCATTGTGTCATCCGGAGAGATGATGTCCCTCTATGCGGCAAGCAACATCGCAACGGCAATTTAGGACATGGGCCAGGACGGGTATGCTTCTCTAAGCGGCATGATACAGAATTCCAAAGAGATCGACGGCGAGGACGAGGCGGTCGATAAAGCGGCATCAGAGATAGGCACAGAGGTCATAGGCAGGATACCTCGCGACAAGATAGTGCAGCAATGCGAGTCTGCGGGAAAGACGGTGGCAGAAGGAGCTCCGCATTCAAAGTTTTCTTCAATATATGATGGGCTGGCAGACGAGATCGTCAGGAGATCGCACCATACAGAGGGGGGTATGCGCGAGGCCTGGCACGTAAGCGTAATAAATTCGCGGGAGAGATGAAATGAAAAAAGGAATAATGATAATCGGCCATGGATCTAGATATAACTACAATAAATGGATCATAGAAGAGCAGAAGAAAAGGCTTGAAGAAAGAGGATTCAAGAATGTCTACATCGGTTTCAATGAGACGACCTACCCTCTTGTTGATGATACGCTTAAAGAAATGGTCGCAAATGGGATAGATGAGGTAGTGGCGATACCTTTTTTCATCGCCTCCGGCCTTCATATAACGAGGGACATACCGAAAAAACTCGGAATACCATCTGGCTCAGAAAAGGCAACGGTAAATGTCAGTGGAAAAACTGTCAGGATAAGATACGAGAGGCCGTTCGGTAACGACCCCGCATTGGCGGCCATACTCTCCGAAAGGATAGAAGAGCTGAGCATAGGCGACTGGAACAGGGGGATAATCGTCATCGGGCACGGATCGAGACTCCCCTACAACAAGGAGACGATAATCTTTCAAGCTAATGAGCTGAAGAAGAGAGGATACAGCAACGTCGCATATGCATTCAACGAATTCGACGAACCGACGGTGGAAGGGGCGTTCAACAAGATGTTGTTGCGCGGGTCGAGAGAGATCATCATCCTGCCGCTTTTCATATCCATGGGCGCCCACCTGAAACATGATATCCCAAGGAAGATAAAGCTCAGGGACGGCATAGCAGAGGACGCGTTCGTATACGAAGGCCACAGCGTGACCGTGAAGTATGCAGAGCCTATCGGAAGCGACCGAAGATTAACAGACATTATTGCTAAGAAGATCAGCGGCAGTGAGCAGGCATGAATGTGCTTATCTTAGACATCGTACACGGAGGGGAGATACTTGCTCTGGAATATTCGAAGAAAGGATACAGAGTGGATTGCGTGGATGTCTACGATATAGCAAAAACGGAGGTAACATCCGAACTGAGAGATCACGGAATATCCGTTCACGTCAAAGCACCGGCTGGCCGTTACGACCTCCTTCTGATGCCCGTACACTGTCCGGATGTATTTCTTGATGGCGTAGAGTACAGCGAGAGGAAGACATTCCATGAAGCGGTCGGCGAACTGTCAGATGAGAGATCGAGGATAGAGGTAACAGGAGTGAAGGGAAAGACCAGCTGCTGTTATCTCTTGGCACACATACTCTCTCTTGACGGCAGAAGAGTATTCCTTCATACGTCAAGAGGTCAGGGCAGGTGGGAAGGCGGAGAGCACATAATCGACAGAAAGGTCAGTATCGCACCGCCGTCCCTGCTGAGGCTTCCGAAAGGATATGACTGCGTGATAGCAGAAGTATCCTTGGGGGGCAGCGGCAAAGCTGAAATGACCATTATAACAAATCTTGCAGAGGATTATGGGATAGCGGCGAACACGAGGAAGGCATCCGACGCAAAAGCCTCGATATTCTCTGACGGTAAGAACATAGTCCCGAGGTCGGAAGCTGATATATGGGGCAGATATCGCAAATCCCTGATCTATTTCGGAGGAAGGGTAAGCATTTTGGAAAAGGCGGAGATAGGAAAGCCGACAAAAATATCGATAGATTACTGCGGCAGGCACGAGCTCAGCCTGCCCGGAAGCTATCTGCACCTGCAATATATGGATACGATCGAGGCGGTCCTGGAAGCTTGCCTTGAGGCCGGAATACCGGCTGAACAGGTCGTTAAGGGGCTGGAGACATTCAACGGGGTCCCGGGAAGAGGAGAACTTAGGTATTCTGAGAGAGGATGGGAGATAATAGACAGAAATCCGGGAATATCCAACATCTCGGTAGCAAGGACACTCGACATCCTTGAAACGATGGGCGTTATAGAAGATGTCTTAGTGATACTCGATCCGGTGAACCGAAAGGTCTGCGAGAAGATGGATGCGGAAGAGATAAGGGATATGTCGGAGAGGAAAGGCACAGGGTTCTGCATCGCAGGCGAACATATGCCAAAAGACAGAAGTATAATCCTAAGACTGATCAAAGAGGGCTATCAGTGAACATCCATCCGCGCCCCAATCCCATCATAGCTGCGTTATACATGCTGAGGGACATCGATGTCGACGTCATAGTGATACACGGACCATCAGGATGCGGATTCATGGCATCTAGGATGATAGAGGAAGCCGGAGCAAGGGTCCTGACAACAGCGATGAGTGATGAGGACCTGATATTCGGAGCATCCCAGAAGCTGGAGGATACACTAAGGGAGGCGGAAAGAAAATTCTCTCCGAGGTCGATCGCGGTCATCGGGACATGTTCCAGCATGATAATAGGGGAGGATCTGCAGACATCCATCAGCAGGGCGGGGATAGGCTGCAAGACGATAGCGGTCAACTGTCACGGATGCATGGGGGACAACACAGCCGGAGCCATAAGGGCAGTAGAATCGTCGGCGAAGGCGGGGATGATTTCATATGAGGAGGCGGAACGCCAGAAACGTCTCCTGTCGATGGCTGCCGAAATGGAGAAAGAAAGAGGGACGGCAGCAGTACCATACATTCAGCCATCCAACGGCCCCACGAAGATGGGCATTGCAAAAAGGATCATAGACTGCCTTTCCAATGACGGAAAACTTGCGGTCGTCTCTGTATCAAAAAAAGAGCTGGCATATAGATTCTCGGATCTGTTCCTTGCCGTAGATGAAGCAAGCAAAAAACTGGGAGGAAAGACAAGATACATAGCTAATCTCGACCCTCTGAAAGGACTGCCCAGGATCAGAGGGTACGCAAGAGATATCCTTTCGGAATTGAGCGAGAAGAATATTTCTGTGGATATCGCGGGGGGATTAGACGAATACGCGGCGATAGGAAATGACCTGAAGGAGAAGGTCGGCAGGTTCTGTCCCGACCTTCTTGTGATAGCCGGCATACCCCACGCATATCCTGACCTGAACAAGGGCCAGATCCTGATAACCGACCAGCCCAGGCAGCTGTCGAATTATCTTTCGAAAGGATATGACGCAGTGGGAGAGATATCATCGCACTCGATGGTCATGAATGTCCGGAAGATAGTGCCGACAGAGACAGGAGATACGATCAGGGGGATGCTGAGGGACATACTATGAAAGGGATCGTGATCGCCGGCACAGGATCAGGTGTAGGAAAAACATCCATTGCCACGGGGCTGATGAGAAAGCTTTCCAGAAGAATGAAGGTTCAGGGGTTCAAGGTCGGCCCGGATTTCATTGATCCTATGTACCACAGGGGGGCCACGGGAAGATACTCCAGAAATCTGGACTCCTTTATGATGTCAAAAGAGACTGTCAAGAATGTTGCTCTGTACAGTTCAAAAGGCGCAGACATATCCATCGTAGAAGGTGTGCGCGGACTGTTCGAAGGGCAGTCGGGAAAGGATAACTCGGGATCAACAGCGGAAATAGCGAAACTGCTCGGGCTTCCGGTGGTGCTCGTGGTCGATGCAAGATCTATCACCAGAAGCGCCGCCGCGATCGTGAACGGTTTCAGAACTTATGATGAGGGAATAGAGATAGCAGGAGTGATACTCAACAATGTGTCGGGGATGCAGCACGAAGATAAACTGAGAGACGCTATGGCATGTTCCGAGATAAGAGTCCTGGGGGCGATAAGAAGGAACGCTGGACTCAAGATACAGGAGAGGCACCTCGGATTGAGTACCAGCGGATCGTTCGATAAAGAGGTGCTTGACGGAATGGAAAGTGTGGCCGATGAAGTGGACATCGACCAGCTGATGGATGTGTGCCGCAGTTCGCATGCGGACGAGATAAACTGCCCATATGTCAGAAGGGACGCAGACCTTACGGCCGCCGTGCCGATGGATGATGCATTTTGTTTTTACTACAGAGACAACATCGAATGCATGATGGCCTCTGGAGTAGGGGTAGAATACTTCAGCCCTCTGAAAGGAGATGCCCTCCCTAATGCCGACATATACTATCTGGGCGGAGGTTACCCGGAACTGCACATGGAGCGGTTGTCCGAGAACAGGGATTTCATGCAGGGGTTAAGGACAGCATGCGATGACGGCAAAGTGATAATAGGCGAGGGCGGAGGGATGCTTGCGCTTTGCAGATCGATCAAATCCGAAGGCATGCATCACAAGGCTGCCGGCATCTTTGATGCCGAGGCGGACATGATCGGAAAAAGGCACGGTCCATCATATGTCATAGCCAGAGCAAACAAGGACTGCGGACTGTTCGAAGGAACGGTAAGGGGGCATGAGTTCCATTATTCGACGGTCCATCCCGGGCCGGGATGCAAATTCGGGTTCGATGTTCTCAGAGGCAGCGGACTGGGCGGAGGCAAGGACGGCACGGTCTTCAAAAATGCTTTTGGAACATACATGCATCAGCACGCACTGTCTTCAAAGGACTGGATGGAAAAGATCGTGGACGTATGCAGATGATCATATGGGGTCAGGGTGCCAGTCGATGTCGATCCTGCGGTCTTCCAGATGTTTCCTTTCCTTCCTGGCATTGGCGATGACATCTTTGTCGACATATACGCAAAGGGCCCCCTCCTCGCCGCCCATTTCGCTGAGTGTGCCGCCCAACGGACCAATAAGCCTCGAAGAACCATAGAATTCCAGATCCCCTGATCTCCCGATGCTGTTGACAAAGACGGTATATATCAGATTTTCGAGCGATCGTCCCGGCAGCATCCTGTCATAATAGGGCTTGGACGGAACGGCGGAGGCCGCGATGCAGATGTTCAGGTCAGCGCCGGAAAGGGCATAGTCTCTGTATATCTCGGGGAAAAAGATATCGTAACAGATTGAAAGACCGAATGTCATCCCTCTGAATGAACATAACACCGGTCTATCTCCTCTGACAAAATCTTTCTCATTGTATATTCCAAAACGCGCCAGATACAGTTTATCGTATCTCACCGTATCGCAGGGAGTTATGAAAAGGAGGGAGTTCCTGACGCCCGCGGGGGAATACGACGGAGTGCCCGTCAGTATCGCGACGTCTCTCTCCATGCACCACAGTCTCATCTTATCGACGGCATACTGCACATCCTCGGAAAGAGACGCATAATCGGCACCGTACCCGGTCAGGAACATTTCGGGGAAGATGTACACATCTGCCTTTGTCTGAGAGACGGCCGTCATGATCTTATTGAGATTTGAACCGACGTTGCCCACATCCGCTTGGTACTGGCATAAGGCTAATCTCAAACCCATGATATCAAATCATTATGCCAGAACATAAACTTATGCAGAAAGAGTTTGAAAATAAATCATTAATAAATAAAATGACATTCACACGTATGGCCAGCGGAATGCTCCACAAGATCACAAAAGAGGATCTCAGTGACATAATTGATTTCATAAGGAACATTGTGAAGGACACAGGATGCAAAGGCCTGGTGGTTGGCACAAGCGGGGGCCTGGATTCTGCCGTGGTGACAAAGCTATGCGCCGACGCGGTCGGCGCGGAGAACGTCCTCAACATTTTCATGCCGTCAGTGGTCACGCCTCCTGCGGACTATATCCTTACCAAGAATCTGAGCGGCCTTTGGGGGACCGAATACAAAGTGATCGATGTGCAGCCCGCGATAAACACGTTCACGGGGATGCTTTTCTCCAACATCGAAGCGCCGTTGGAAAAGGGGAACATCTCTGCAAGATGCAGGATGGTGGTCCTATACAACAGAGCGAAGAAGCTGAACTATCTTGTGGCCGGGACCACGAACAGGAGCGAGTACATGATGGGATACTTCACTAAGTTCGGGGACGGAGCATCCGATGTATCGCCGATAATAGATCTCTACAAGACCCAAGTATGGCAGGTGGCAGAAATGATAGGCGTTCCGAAAGAGATCATCGAAAAAGTACCTACGGCCGGCTTGTGGGAAGGGCAGACAGATGAAGGCGAGATGGGAATAACATATCATGATTTGGACATAGTTCTGAACGGCATAACATCCGGTCTGCCGGACACTGAGATCGCGAAAGACGTGAAAGCGGGGATATCGAAGGTCTCGGAGATAAGAGAAAGAGTGGCAGAGATGGAACATAAGAGAAAAGCATCTTATCGCCCGGATATCCGCTTCAACGGCCTATCTTCGGAAAGAGAGTAATATAATGTCTGATTGGAAGCCTGACCTGTATCTGGCGTTCGAAAAAGAACGTACGCAGCCGGCGATCGATCTGGCCGTGAGGATAGAGAATAAAGATCCAAAAAGGATCATCGACATAGGTTGTGGCCCCGGGAACAGCACGTTCGTCCTAAGAGGCAGGTGGCCGGATGCGGAGATAATAGGCATCGATAATTCGGAGAACATGATAGAGCAGGCAAGGAAAAGATACAGTGATATCGAATGGATCTGTAAGGACGCTTCAGGCGATCTGTCCGAGCTCGGAACCTTTGATATAGTGTTTTCCAACGCCGCCATCCAGTGGATCCAGGACCAGCGCTTGCTGCTGCACAACCTCTACGGTATCGTGAACAAAGGCGGAGTTTTGGCTGTTCAGGTCCCGAATGTGAAAAACATGCTGGTCAATATCGAATTGCAAAAACTTGTTAAAAAGCCAAAGTGGAAAGGATATTTTTCCCCCCCTCCATCAACGCACTCCGCGCACGAAGCGGAGGTCTACTACGATATCTTATGCGGGCTGACAAAGGACATAGATGTGTGGGAAACACACTATCATCATATCATGAACAGCCACAAAGACATTGTAATATGGTACAGCGGCACAGGGCTGAGGCCTTATCTGGACCGTTTATCGGATGAAGATGCTAAAAATGAATTCCTCAGCGATTTCGAGAACGCTTTGAAAGACTCATATCCTCTGCAACAAGATAAAAGGGTCCTGTTCCCTTTCAGAAGGATATTTTTCATTGCCAGAAAGGCTGCGTAACAGACGATCGTATGCTGCAAGCATATATTTTGAGGCCTACTTAGTTATTTATCTGATAGATTCAGCCAAGCGGGAGCAATCGGCGAATGATTCATTAGTTGGTAAAAGGTTATTTATTAGTGTATCCCAATGGACAATTAGGCAGGATAACGGCCCCAGAGGGGGCCGGGTCCTTAACGCAGACCAAACGAAATCGTTTTTGGTCCCTTTAAGGATCTTCGACAGTAACCATAATAGTCACTGAACCGATCCGAATACGAACCGTGGTGGGCCCGTTTGGCCTTTCAGCTGTTATTATCATAACACCTCCTGCCAGATGGTCCCGGGTTTGCCGCCTTGTTTGGAAAGGCACCGAACCCGGGCTTCCCATCCAACGGCATTCTCTCATGTTGCATTATACATTTAAGTCTGACACGGGGGTGCCCGAATATCCCGAAAGTGAATGTTTTAGGCTGTTTTTTTGCATCAAATGTAGCATAACTTAAGATTTCTCCCCAGTCTTCTTCGCTTAGAGAATGATATATTATCTCTCGGCGTGACCTTATTACAAATGGTCAACATAACCTCGTTACTGACCGCCTGCATTCTATCGGCACAGCGACCATTTTGCACCTCAATCTGTTGAAATAATCCAGAAAATTTGAAAATATAGAGTTCGCCTGAGCGAACATTCAGAAAATTTTATTAGTGACATCGTAATCTTGGGGTCAAGCTCCTATAGTGTAGCGGCCAATCATGAAGCCCTCTCGAGGCTTCGACTCGGGTTCAAATCCCGATGGGAGCACTCATTACCACACCCAGCACCCTCTTGAGTGTTGTTCAATGGGGTAGGTTTGAAATACCATATCTCTTTAACCCACACCCCCACTTGACATTACCTGTCGTTCTGTATTCGGATAACATATTTGTAGTCGGTACTTATACTGGGGATGAACAGGGGGGCTGTTTGCAATTAGCATAGGGAAGAGCAGATTAGTTAGCGGACATTTGTCGCCGGCAAAATACGGAATGTTATGCTTGGCAGTGGCGATCATTTTAGCGACTTGCGCCTTAGTTATTCAGATGAATTCAGAGGAATCCATGGCGGACAGCACCGTCAACTATGAAGTATCAGGCGATATGACGGGAACATATACTGATCTTCCATCGGCGTTCGTCGCGATCAATGCGGACAGCGGCATAAATTATGCCGTGACAGCGGACGGCGATGACCAAGGAGCGACAGCATTTATGCTGAAAGCAGGGAAGAAAGTAACACTGACTTCCAGTTCGGGCGATTTGTTCAGGATAATCTTTACAAAAAGTGGGCGACTTGGTACCGTGAACGGCAACCTTACACTTGAGAATATCATAATGGATGGGAACAGCAAAGGCAGCGGGATAATGGTGAACTCTTCCGGAACCCTGAACATGAACTCCGGCTCCGTTATTCAGAACTGTTACATCAGCGGATATGGCGGCGGTGTGTACAACTCTGGTACATTCAACATGTACGGCGGTGCGATCTCCAACAATTCCTCCTCTGCATATGGCGGCGGCGTGTACAACGAAGGTACATTCAACATGTACGGCGGTGTGATTTCCGACAATTCCTCCATAGCATATGGCGGCGGCGTGTACAGCGCAGGCGCGACGGCCGTTTTCAACATGTTGGGCGATGCCATCATCAGCGGGAACTCCACAACAGCCGCAGCATCATACGGCGGCGGCGTGGCCAACGTGTTTGGCAGTGTGTTCAATATGCAGGGTCACTCCATTATTTCAGGAAATGAAGCCACATTCTACGCAGGTGGCGTGATCAACTGGATGAACAGCACATTTACAATGTCAGACGATGCCTCTATTTTCGATAACACCGTGACCACTTACGGCAATTATGGCGGCGGCGTGACCAACCATACCGCAAATTTCTATATGTCCGGCAACGCAGTGATCTACAGTAACGAAGCGACCTACGGCGGCGGCGTGTTCAATATCGACGGCGCATTCTACATGAGCGGTCATGCCAAGGTTTCAAATAACAATGCGACCGCCAGAGGCGGCGGCGTGTACAACAACTCATATGATTACGAGACCACGTTCAGCATGTCCGGCAATGCCGAGATATGTTGCAACACTGTGACAGCCTCCGTATCATACGGCGGCGGTGTCTTCAACGGTTCCAGATTTGGTAATCCGGCTATATTCACAATGTCAGATAATGCCGCCATTCACGATAACACAATAATAACAGATACCCCCGCAGGATCTTACGGCGGCGGTGTGTTCATAAATACAAACACAACATTCAATATGCTGGGCGGTGAAATATATGACAACTCCAGCGATATCGGGGGAGGCATATCGAACAGCGGCATATTTACTATGGACGGCGGGACGATCCGCGGGAACACAGCCGGCTATGGAGGTGGCATCTATAATACCGGCAAAGTCAGCATCACCAGCGGAGAGATCAGCGAGAACATAGCCAAGAGCACCGGTACGTTCGGCTCAGGCGGAGGAATCTACACAATAGACTTCGGCAACCTGACCGTGGCTGACGTCGTCGTCTTCTCTGGCAACTCGGCACCAACCCTGAGGGCGACGGACATAGACGCAAATGCGGACATCGATGGCAACGGAGTGTCCGACTCGGTTGATTATGCGGGTCACATTGGCAATGTCTTAATTTACGAGCCAATCCCTGCGTCGATAAATGCGCCCGCCTATAACAACTACGACATCAACTACACCGGTGATGTTTACGTTGTGTTCATAAGCATAGTTCCTGATGGCGCAGGAGCTGTGACAGTGGTTGACACAGACAGTGGTACCGAATATGGTGCTCTGGAAGCCAACGGATATGTCCATGTTCCGACCACCGTTAGCTCGATAACTCTGGCGGCGACCGCGGTAAGCGGATACGAGTTCAGTAAGTTCGTGATCGGCGTTACGACAGAGATAAGTGATGACCAGACAATCATCCTGATCTCAGGGAATATCTCTGTGGTCGCCGAGTTTATTAACAAATCAATAACTCCTCCTGTCAAACCGCCGGTCAACTACACAATAACAGCAACAGCCGATAATGGCTCGACGATAAGCCCGGACGGAAAGCTTACTGTAGTTGCAGGGGGAAGCATAACGTTCGGGTTTTCAGCCAAATATGGGTATGCGATTGTATCCGTTTATGTTGACGGCACAGCGATATCCCAGAATGAACTAGCCTCTGGGACATACTCTTTCCGTGGCGTCAACAGTAACCATACCATTGCCGTCGTCAGCGAGGCAGACAAAGGAGGCACCATAGGAAGCGGAGACAGCAAAACTGGAGAAGGCTCAGCTGACGGTGGCGAGAGGTCCGAATGGGCCGTCATGAATCTCATCTGCGCAGTGTTCACGCTCTTAGCCGGAATCATAGCGGTCATAGTGGCAAGGAACAACAGAAGAGAAGAAGGGGACGGTGTGTCGGCGAATGAAGAGGATGAGAGACCAAAGGCCTCCATCTTCCTTGGAATCACGGCGTTGATCCTCGGCATTGTGTCAGTGATCATCTTCTTCCTGACAGAGGACTGGACCCTTCCCATGACGGTCATTGACAGATGGACCCTGTTGATGGTCGTCCTGCTCATCGCGGCCATAATTGTGGCCGTCATCGGCTTAAGGTCGGATGAGGAAGAGGAAGAGATAGGAATCGTGACGTAAGCTCGATCAAAACTATTCATAGTGAGGACAGCTGTTCGGATACAGCCGTAGCCGCTGTCCTCACACACTTTATTATAATCTCAATTTCTCAGCGTTCGCATGCAAAGGGTCTGAAATGGATTGGCGTCTGAGTTTGGTTTTTTGATTATTGGTAGGTTAACTCATATCCTAATAAAGTCAAGTAGATTCAGTGGTTGTAGAGGATTGGTCACAAATCTCATCTAGAATCTGACTCCTAGTTCTCCATGCAGCATAGAGCGGGATATTGTTTATTACTCCGTTCTTACCATTTATCATCGAGATGGTGACAGCGATCGCAGGCGAATATTTTTTGATATATTCCGACAGGCTTTTCGATAATGTGTTGCTGCCGGCCTTTACTTCAATGGGGACTGCGTTACCATCTATTTGCGCAATAAAGTCTACTTCCGCCACACCTTTGGATTTCCAATAATAAGGGACATTTCCGGTTGATGCGATGAGCTCATTCAACACATAGTTTTCAGCGATCATTCCTCTGAAAATATCAAAGTCTTTATTATTAGTGAATAAGAAGTCAGACGGAAGTTTGGCAACTCTCCGCAATATTCCCACATCAGCCAGATATATTTTGAAACTGGCTGGGTCCGCATATATTGACAATGGAACACGAGGAGGATCCACTTTCTTTACTTTATGAGCCAGCCCAGCATCGATGATCCACTCTAGAGCATCCTCCAAATCCCTGGATCTTGCCCCCGTCTTCACATGGCCGAATACGAACTTATTATTGTCCTTGGCCAATTGTACAGGGATAGAGTCCCATATCAGAGTCAGTTTTGTAATGGATTCAGGAGCATGCTTTGAGAAATCACCCATATAGTCCTTTATTATCTCATCGAGTTTCATTTCAACTCTTCTGATGTCCTTATCTTTGATCCATATCGCTACAGCCGCCGGCATACCCCCGATGATCAAATATTGGTCGAGGTAGGCCTTCAGTTTATTGCTAAGCGGTTCTAAAATTCTCTCTGTGGGGTCATTCTCATCAATGAATCCCACTAGTTGTTCTTCTGAGTTCGCCAAAAGGAACTCTTTGAAGCTCATAGGCCCCATTTTTAACCTATTGACCTTCCCGACGGGGAAAGAGTGAGGTTTAGACAACAGTACGCCGAGCAGAGATCCGGCGCATGCAATGTGATATTCGGGGATCTCCTCGCAGAAATATTTTAGAGAAGTAAGCGCACGGCCGCAGAATTGTATCTCATCGAAGACAACAAAGGTGGTCTCAGGTTCGATCTTCCTCCCCAGTATCAGACTCAATTGAGTGATTATTCTTTTAGGTTCGAGGTCCGGTCGGAAGACATCGCCGAGGTCAGGGTTTTTTTCGAAATTGAAATAGGCAACATCTTTGTAGTTTTCTTTTCCGAATTCTTTTAGGATGTATGTTTTGCCGCATTGCCTAACTCCTTCGAGTAGTAATGGCATGCGATCGCTTTGATTCTTCCAAGCTAGAAGGTCATCATAGATCATCCTTTTCATATGTGAATAATGCAATCTACATTATTAACATTTTGCTGGCCCACATTTTCATAACATGTTTTTGTCAATTTAATCACATTTTCATAACATATTTTTCCAAGTTTCACTGCATTTTCATAACATGTTTTTGTCGATTTAATCACATTTTCCTAACATCAAAATGATGTTTTCCAATAATCATTCATCAGATGGATCTGACATCATCACTGTTTTTTGCCGATAATGATGTGGTATTCATCATCGCTTTGTTCAAAGGTCACAAACAAACCGGCTTTGCCGAACATGGAACTCAATTCTTCCAAACAAGGAAGCACATCGTTCTGAATGTGGGAGCTGCTGTTGCTGTGTATGTGATTTATGTGGTCGCGGGATGAGGAATGGGCTATCGCAAACTGTCCACCCGGCCTCAGTGCCTTTGCGAAGATATCTATCGCCCGCTGATGATCTGTAAAATGAGGGAACGACGAGTAACTCATGACCACGTCGAATTCGCCGTTGTATCTCAGATCATAAACATCAGCGGTCTCGAAGGTAATGCGAGGATGCTCAGAGGAGGGGAACTTCTCTTTGCACCTGTCTATCATCCTTTCAGAAAAATCTACCGCTCGGACCGAACCCGAAGTCAGATATTCTTCATAAAAGGGGATCATCACTCCGGTGCCAGTCCCCACGTCAAGTATCTTCTCATCGCCTTTTAGCTTGAGGAGGGAGGTAATGTAGCGGACCTTCCTCTCTTCGTGTACCGAGATATTGTCCCATTCGTCTGCAAGTTTGTTGAAAAATTCTTTCTGATCTTCCCCCGGCGCGGGGTTGTGATGATCCCCATGGTGTCTGTGTTCCATTGTTATCCCTCATTTTGGTATTATTACAGGTATCCCGTTGATCTCTTCAACGAATGTGTCTATGTGATATGCAGATCTTATGTTTGCAGGGGTGATAATTTCATGGCCTCCTGCCGCGAATATCTTTCCGCTGTGCATCATCACGAACTTATCAGAATAACGCACGGCGAGATTGAGATCGTGTATCGTCATGACCGCCGCCATATGGTTCCTCTGAACTATCTTCCTGATGGCCTTCATGATCATGTGCTGATTTGAGATATCCAGACTGCTTGTCGGCTCATCCATGAGGATGACATCAGGCTGCTGTGCGAGCGCTCTCGCGATCTGCACCAATTGGTATTCTCCCCCGCTGATCTCATCCACATACCTGAGGGACATCTCCTTTAGTCCCATCAGATCGATTATGCGGCTGACAAGTTTCAGGTCCTTCTCTGAGGCGTCCCATTCTATGTAAGGTCTCCTTCCCAGAAGGACCGCATCGAAGACGGTCATTCTCGAAACATCTCCTCTTTGGGGGACGTAACCCATATGCTTTGCCGCCTCCTTCATACTGATCTTATGGACATCCGTGCCGTTTATCATGACCGTGCCGCATTTTGGTTCAAGAACTTTGTTCAGGCATTTCAGGAGAGTTGTCTTTCCCACACCATTTGGTCCGAGAAGTGTCAGTACATGATCTTTTTCAATGCTGAATGAGATATCTTCCAGTATCGGAACGCTGCTGTAAGAAAATTCAATTCCGTTCACTTCCAGCAGCATTACCTGTACCTCCTGATAAGCAGATATATGAACATCGGACCTCCGAGCATCGATGTGATTATTCCTACAGGAAGCACCATCGGACTCAAGATATTCATTCCCACAATATCAGAGACAAGCATGATTATCGCTCCGATGACCATCGCTGCAGGTATCAGATATCTGTGGTCTCCTCCTATAATCATACGTGCTATGTGCGGCCCCAGAAGGCCTATGAACGCTATTATCCCAAAAAATGAAACTATCACTGAGGATATCAGCGCCGAGAGGACCATACCTATTATCCTTTCTCTCTCTGTGTTGATTCCGAGTCCTCTAGCAGTCTCCTCGCCGGAATCTATCGCGTTATAGTCCCAGCGGCGGTAGATGAAGTATAAGACAGTAGGCAGCAGGACGACAAATACAATTATGTCCCACCTCCAGGTAGCCCTCCCCATATCGCCAAATGTCCATGCGACGATATTCGCCAATTGGATGCTTGATGCGACATACTGCATCAGTGTAAGGCCGGCGGTGAATATGGCGCTGATCGCGATCCCTGCCAGCACCATTGTCTCCGCAGTTACTCTCGTGACCTTTGTGAGGATCAGTATCAGAGCGGTTGCCAGAAGGCTGAACAAGAATGCGCAGATCGTTGTGATGTATGGATTGCTTATTGATACCACTGATGTGAAACTCGATCCAGCCTGCAGGAATATTATGGCGAATGAGGCACCGAACGCTGCTGCGCTGGATAGTCCCAGTGTGTATGGAGAGGCCAGAGGGTTGCGCAGGATGCTTTGCATTATCACTCCTGCTACGGAGAGCCCTATGCCTGTGAGTATGCATGCAAAGATACGGACCATCCGTATATCCCAAACGATCCGCCCTTGTCCATAGGTGTTATGTGTGAAGACATATCTCATCACATCAAAGGAGGAGATTTTTATTGCGCCAATATTAGCGGCTGCAATGGCAATGAAGAAAAGAATGAGCACGCAGATCAGTATGAACCAAGATTTCTTTTTGATGTACGATCGATATTCTTTGAATATCAAGGATGACTCTATATCATCTTCAGAATGAAGATCATACATTTCATCAGAATTGGTATCTACTATTGTTCTGTCGTGCGCTTTGATCACCTTATGAGGGAATTATTTAAAGGGTTTAAAGAGAAAGGGTTTAGGCAGGATAAAACGGAACTAAACCGCACCCGCCGCCGGCCTGTGCCGCAGCTAGGTCGGCATAGGTCACACTGGTCCCCGGATAGAATAATTGGATTATCTCATTGGCATAATCCTCGAACGAAAGGGGATCAATGAAGTCTGGATGAACAACGCTGGCAACATAGTACACATTGATCATTTGGTTAACCCAGTTGGTGCCCCAATCTTTGTAGACCATTGTCTTGTATACCTGCCAGTTTGAAATGGCATCTATCAGTTGAAGCGTTCCGTAATTCGTGTGGATATATTCCCATGCCGAATTCACTCCAAGGCCGTCAATGAATATTATCTGCGGGTTCTCGCTAATTACGGTTTCCTGGGTCACGTCATAAGGTTGTCCGTTATTCAGCGGGTTCTGCGGTGATGCGTTGTCAAGCTTTGAATATTTGAATGGCAGGTAGTCTCCGGATCCGGATGTCCTCAGGAATGTCACAGGCCCCTGTCCGTAGAAATTCATTCCGCATGCGTAACCGGTCTGTCCGTCGACGGGGTTCACATTGTCTGTGATGTTACTGATCATCGATTGTATCCCGCTGACAAGTTCCGTAGCCCGTTCATTCTCACCGAATAGTTTTCCAAGTGCCAGAATTTGAGAATACATATCCGGCGAATCGAACTCTATATCTGCATTTATTGCAAAGACAGGAATACCTACCTTTGCCTGATAATCATCAAGAGTGGAAACGCTGACATCTGAGGAGATTATGATGTCTGGGTTTGCTGCTATCACTGCTTCATAGTTGTTAGTGTCAACAGTTGGCAGACCTTGTAATAGGGTCTTCATCACGAATGTGTGCGTACGGTTAGGGTCTGTAAAACTTTCGCCACCGCTTCCGGCAGTAGTCCCGTCAAGATATTTGACTTTATTAACAGCGTCAAAAAAAGATACTAACTCTAGTGAGCATGACTTCATGGCGAACACCGAGTTGATCTCGTTGGGTATCGTTACCGTTCTTCCTCTGGCATCAACAACGACGTTGCTGCCGTCTGTGCTATTGTTGTGGGCTGTCAACATATACGCGACTCCCAAACCCGCCACCACGATGATCACTACCGCGACGACGGCAATTATTTTTTTACTAATCATTTTCTTACCTCAGTCCTGAACAGTATTCTGGTAACACTATATTAAAATTCGTGCTACTAAAAAATCTACCTCCTTTCAACTAAGAAGCGGATTGGAGATTAACATATTATAAGATAAAATATAGAAAAAGACTTTTAAAAAAGGGTGTGCGGCCCGACCGCGGTTTGTGAACGAACAGCAGAGGTTTGATCCTCAGCCGTCCATTCTTGGGTCGGAGCCGCTGTTTTTCGTTGACAAAGGGTTTACGGGATGTTCATCCCAGAGGCAGTATTGTCTTTCCGTGCTGCTCGTTCAGAACTTCGCCGAATGAGGTGTACATCGCGCTTCCACCGCATATTATTCCGACGACTCCCGCAACGTATCCGATGTCCGCCACTCCGCTGCCCTTCTCGATCGCAACGATGAAGAAGAGTATTGTCAGGGTGAGGAAGACAAACTGCAGCGCGCGGGTGCTCTTCAGCGTTCCTATGAAAAGGAACAGCGTGATGATGCCCCACATCGCGAAGTACGCGCAGAGAGACGAACCATCCGCCCCTGCCATTCCTGGAACAAGTTGCGTGTTTATTAGCACGAACGTGAGCCAAAACAGCCCGTATGAGGTGAATGCGGTCGCTCCGAATGTGTTGCCATTCTTGAATTCGAATATCCCTGCGATGACCTGAGCGAGTCCACCGTAGAGAATTCCCAGCGTTAGGATGGTCGAATCCAGTCCGAACAACCTGAGGTTGCATAGTGATAGCATTACTGTCGTCATTCCGAATGCCACAAGGCCGAGTCCGGCCGGGTTGGCGATCTTGTTCAATGGTGATGAGATATTATCAGCCATAAACCATCAAATTTTCTTATACTATATAAATGTGTACACCTTTGACTTCGTCAAATGTCGAACGAATCAAAAAATATACACCTCAAAGCGAACTCGAACCCATGAGGATGACGACGCATACCACTATAAGAAGGCCGACCAGCAGAAGCCCCAGCGATCTTATGTCTATGCCCTTCCTGTGGAATGCTTCAGGTATCATATGCAGCATGGTAACGAACATGAACACTCCCGCGGAGAACGCGAATGCGGGTCCGGTCAATCCGCTTTCCACTCCGCCGATGATGAAATAAGAGACCAGCGCCGCCACGGGAGTGATAAGACAGAACACCGTCATGTAGATCTGAGTTCTTTTTCTCTTTCCTGCCAATAAGAAAGTGGACGATAGCGAGAACACTTCGGCCCCTTTGTGAAGGCACAGGGCGATGAGGATCATCAACCCCACTGTCTCTCCGATCAGGAAAGCCGCGGCAAGCGCCAAACCATCCAAACAGGCATGTATGGACAGACCTAAGAATGCGGAAATGGATGTGATCTCATGTGAGTGATGATCGAGGCATTCTTCACAGTCGCATTCTGATTTACTGTAATGTTTAAGCATGAAATCGACCACGAACATTATCAGGAAACCCGCAAGCGCCAGATACGCAACGGTCATCTCATCGAATCCGTCCGATAGACTTTCATGTATGGCCTCCGGCAGAAGGATCAGGAACAGTATCCCCAGAAAGATACCGGCGCTGAAAGCGATCATCATATGCATCTGCTTATCCGTGGCTCTGGTCGTCATCGGAAGGTAGGCGCCGATGAAAGACACGATCAGGATCACTATGGTACAGAGCAGGAACGAGGCCGTTACATCCATACTCGGAAAGAGGATCGAACTTTATTAAAAGATTATGGTAAAGTTATTAATTTTGTCTGGATTATCCCCCGAATATTAACAAGGTGCCCCGACATGGCGATAGTAAGCATTTCTCTGAGCGAAGAAAGCGTGGAAGCGCTTGATGATATACAAAGAAAATTCGGTCTGAAAGGAAGGAGCGAGGCGGTGAGAAGAGCCATCAACGCGGCAAAAGCGGAAGTGCACATGATCGAAGAGATGGAAGGGACGGTCGAAGGCGTACTGATCATCGTCAAGAAGGACCACAGCGATCCTTGGATGAACCTGATACAGGCAAAACACGAGAATGAGATCAAAACGCAGCTCCATTCCCACCTGAAGGACCACAAGTGCCTGGAGGTCATGGTCATCTCCGGAGAGGCTCGGAACATCTCGTCAATGCTCAAGGAAATACACTCCACAGGGAAAGCTGACTACGTCACCTTCGTAAAGAGTTAAGGTCCGACTATAACTTTTAATATTACGCAACGCTTATACCTTCCTCGGATGGGATGGTAGTATGAGTGGTAGCTCAGACAATAACAGCGGTAGCCTCCAAAGGGGCTTTTTCAAACGCGTGCTCGGTCAGGAACAGAGCAGAAGCGCAAAGAGACCAGAAGTAAGATCTGAAGTCAGGCAGATGGAAATGAAGCAGAGGCCTGGGTTCACCGTGTCGAACGAAGCATCGGCGACCCCGGGGAGAACGGCCAGACCGCACGAGGTGGTAATATCTCCTGCGGTGAAACAGCTCAACAGAGAAGGATATGTGGTATACAATACGCCGGAGAAACAGGACGTATACATCACAATTCAGCCGGATTCGGCATTCTTTGATGACGAAGAACCAAAAATGGTCAGAATGGCCGGCGGCAGTTTCGTCAGCGCAGAAAAGCACGGCAGCAGCGTTTCGATACCCATAAGGTCGGAGCCCGAACCGGAATCTGCAGTATACACTCAACCCGCAGACATATTCTGCAACGCGTGCAGAAGACAGGAACTTGAAGAGATAGACTTCAATGAAGTGATAATAAAAAAGAACGAATCCTTCGAAACGGAGATCCAAGAAGCCCCAGTGTTCTTCAAGCCGTCGTCCTATGAGAACGTTCCGGAACAAGTGATGGAAAAACTGTTCAAGATCGGAACGGGAAATGAAGCGGAGATCGCAATGACATCATCGGCCGAGGTAAAGATAGAACCCCGTGAGATATCCTTTGCCGGATACAGAGAGGAACCCGAATACGAGGTGGAAGAGATATCTGCGGTAGAGGAAAAGACCGAAAGCAGAGAGATATCGTTTGCAGGATACAGAGAGGAACCTGAGTACAAAGCGGAGGAGATCGCTTTGGTCGAAGTTAAGGCGGAAGAACAAGAGGTATCTTCTTCTGCAGGATACAGAGAAGAAGCAGAGTGCAAGGCAGACGATGTACCGTCCGTGGAGCCGCAGATCGCGGAAGTGCCGACAGGACTGTACTTGGACGGCTGCAAGCCGATAGACTCAGCTAAAGCCGATGTTGAGGAAACATGTGACTTCTCATCATTCATGGGAATAATGGAGGCAGAGACCGCTGTAACATCCGTATCTTCACCGGTCGAAGAGATCGTGGCCATCGCACAGCCGTCAGTAGACTACCTGAGCCTGCCCGCTCCGAAAGAGGAAGAGCCGGCGGAGCAGATGATATGCGAAGCACCCGCAGAGAAAACGTCGGAAACGGTGACAGACGTACAGGCACAGATAGAGGTATTCGATGAGGTCGCAGATATAATGAGGATCACAGTCCCAAGTCTGCACATGAGCGAGGATCTGATCGCCGAGTTCGCTCAGGATTGGGAGAGAAGGATCCCGGAAGATGGTCTCGAGGCATACGACTGCGTATTCAGACCG
>Ga0123357_10001629_pt1 | contig 24061 bp, 20 predicted proteins | sample TergutEmb28metaG_FD_89873 | JGI IMG/M metagenome (GOLD analysis project Ga0123357, IMG submission 89873) | Embiratermes neotenicus P4 segment gut microbial communities from Petit-Saut dam, French Guiana - Emb289 P4 | ecosystem: Host-associated > Arthropoda: Insects > Digestive system > Gut ... | reverse complement strand
CGACATCGAGGCGTGCGGCCAGACCGCAGCGAACATTGAGAGAGCGACCTCAAGAAGAGGGTTCGACAAGACGATCTTCCAGGACGGAATATATATTGTCGAGAAATCACACAAGGTGAGATGATGTCTGTCAGATCATTCAAAGAACTCCCAGGATTCAAGGATGGGCACACAGCTGAACTTGAATCGATAGGGATAAAGACGATAGGCGACCTTGCCAAAGCGGTAAAGGACGACGAGAAGGTCAAACAGCTGATCAAGACGCTGTCCGGCATCGGTCCCAAGACAATGGACAAGTGGAAGGATGCGCTGGAAGGTTCGGACAGATCAGAATCGAGATCGGAGGATGACGTTCCCAAGAAGGAGCAGAAGCCCAAGGACAAGACGAAGGACAAGTCCGAAAAGAAGACGGAGATCGTCGAGAAGGAATCTGAGATAGTCGAATCCGACGCATATATTCCCAAGGCGAAGCCGGAGCTTGACGGCGATACGGCGGACGCATTGGCCAAAAGGGCGATGATCTCCGGCCGCCGTCCGGAGTTCAAGAGGCAGGAATGGTTCCGTTACGCAAAACTGGGAGAGAAATGGAGAAGACCGAAAGGTATCCATTCCAAACAGAAGAGGAACCTTGCGCGCAGGCCGCCTGTGGTTGACATAGGATACCGCGGGCCCAGGGATGCAAGAGGACTTCACCCGTCCGGGTTCGAGGAAGTGCTCGTGCACACGGTGGACGGCCTTGAGGGGATCGATCCGAAAGTACAGGCCGTGCGCATAGGCGGGACGGTCGGAACAAGGAAGAGGATACAGATCGAGGACCGTGCGGAAGAGCTCGGAATAAGGGTCCTGAACAGGATGGTGTGATCATGGCCGATCTTACGAATCAGAGGAGAATGGCCGCAGAGATACTGAAGTGCGGCGAGAACAGGGTCTGGATGAACCCGGACCGTGAGGACGAGGTCGCCGACTGTATCACCCGGGCCGATGTACGCACGGCGGTCGCATCAGGCCTTATCAAAGCGAAACCGAAACGCGGGATATCTCAGGCCAGGACGAGGCACAACGCCGAACAGAAGTCAAAGGGCCGCAGGAAAGGTCCGGGCAGCAGGAAAGGCACGTCCAATGCCAGGCTGTCGGACAAGCGCAAATGGATCTCTATGATACGTCCGATACGCGACGAACTCAAGACCCTGCGCGCTGAAGGGAAGATAACCCCGACCGTGTACCGTATGTACTACCGCAGGGCAAAGGGCGGAGTGTACAAGAACCGCAGGAACCTCAGGACACACATGGTATCTGCCGGACATCTCAAGGAGGAGAGCTGATGGCTACAGGACCAAGATATAAGGTGGCCTTCCGCAGGAGAAGGGAAGGCGTGACGGACTATTACGTCAGAAAGAAGCTTCTCTCCGGAAGAGAGACGAGAGCCGTTGTGAGACGGTCATCGAAGTATGTGAGCGTTCAGCTGGCGGACTTCACGATGAACGGCGATGCCGTCATCGCAGCTGCGTCATCCAAGGACCTCAAAGAGATGGGATGGACCAACTCGTGTTCGAGCATTCCCGCAGCATATCTCACCGGATACCTTGCAGGGAAGCGTGCCCTGAAGGCAGGGATCGAATATGCCGTTCTCGATATAGGTATGCAGACGCCCGCTAAAGGAGCAGTCCTTTTTGCGGTTGTGGCCGGAATGGTCGAAGCCGGTCTCGAAGTGCCGCACGGCGACGGTGTACTGCCGACGGATGACAGATTGTACGGTGAACACATCAACGGATCGATATCCAAGGACGTCGAGTCCGCGATATTGGCGATGGGCGGCGTGAAGAAGGAAAGGAAGCCCGCTGCCGCAAAGACAAAGGTTGCGAAGGATGCCGGCAAACCGGCAGATAAATCCGCAGCCAAGAAACCTGCGGCGAAGGACAAAGGTGCCGACAAGACAGCGGACAAATCCGCGGCGAAGGCACCTGCAAATAAAAAAGTGAAGGAGGCTGAGTAAGATGGATTGGATCCCCAAGACAAGACTGGGACAGATGGTCCTCAGAGGGGAGATCACGACGATGAGCGGCGCCCTCGCGACCAAGCTCCCTCTCAGAGAGCCGCAGATCGTGGACATACTTCTGCCGGAGCTTCAGGATGAGGTCTTAGACCTGAACATGGTTCAGAGGATGACCGACTCCGGACGCAGGGTAAGGTTCGCGGTGACGTGTGCGGTGGGCAACGGCGACGGATTCATAGGCGTGGGAAGGGCCAAAGGCAAGGAAGTTGGCCCGGCGATAAGGAAAGCGATCGACAACGCCAAGCTGAACATGATCGAGATCAAGAGAGGATGCGGATCATGGGAATGCGGATGCGGTCTCCCGCATTCGCTTCCGTTCGAAGTGAGAGGAGAATGCGGATCGGTCATCGTCGATCTGAAACCGGCACCGCGCGGGATATCGCTGGCCGTCGGGGACGTCGCAAAGAGTCTCCTGACGTTGGCGGGAGTGCGCGATGCGTGGGGTTTCGCGAGAGGCAATACCAAGACCAAGGTCAACTACGCCCTGGCGACGTTCGAGGCCCTCAAGATGACCGCGCGCATGAGGATAACCGAAGATCAGACGAAGAAATTGAACATCATGACCGGACCGGTAGTGATGACGGTCTCTGAGACCGTTGTGAAGGAGGAATGAGCATGACCTACGCAGTTATACGCGTTCGTGGAATTCCGGATGTGAACCGTGATGTTGAAGCGACGATGAAGATGCTGAATATCACAAAGGTGAACCACTGTTCTGTCGTTCCGGAGAACGACACAACGAAGGGAATGCTTCAGAAGGCCAAGGACTACATTACGTGGGGTGAGGTCGACGAGGCCACGCTCGTGGAGATGATAAAGATCAGGGGACGCCTGTCCGGCGACGCAAGGATAACCGACTCGTATCTCATGGAAAATTCTGAGTTCCCGACGGTGGATATGCTCGCTAAAGCGATCCTAGGCGATTACCGCATACGGGACATCGAGGGCGCTAAGCCGATCTTCCGTCTCCACCCGCCTGTGAAAGGTTACGAGGGCAACAAGCGCTCATACCGCAACGGCGGCTCGCTCGGGTACAGAGGAAGTGCAATAAACGACCTGATCAAGAGGATGCTGTGATACCATGCCAAGCAGGAGTAAGAAGTTTCGGGGATTGAGAACACACGGACGCGGCAAGAAGGCCGGAAGGGGTGCAGGCATAATCGGGGGCCACGGGAACGCCGGGCTGGGGAAGCACGAGAAGCTTCATATGCTGAAATATGACCGGGATCACTTCGGAAGACGCGGTTTCAAGAGGCCTCAGTGTATGGTCCGAGCCAACGCGACCATCAACGTAGGCGAACTCGGGGAACAGATAGATAAATATGTGACAATGGGATTCGCGGTAAAGAAGGGAGACGCATACGACATCAATCTGACCGATGCGGGGATCGACAAACTGCTCGGGAACGGGGACATAACCATCAAGGCGAATGTGACCGTCCTGCAGACCTCCGCCCAGGCCAAAGAGAAGGTTGAGGCCGCCGGCGGAAAGATCTCGGAATAAAGGGGAAAGAAGGATGGAGGAAACCCAAAGCCTGCTGTATAAGTTCAAGCCTATATCAGACAGGCTTCCCGCCGTCACCCGTCCGGAAGGGCATGTGCACTTCCGTACGAAGATGATGTGGGTGGTCGTCATACTCTTGATCTATTTCGTGATGACCAATGTGTACATCTACGGATTGGATCACGATAAGACGCTGGACCTGTTCGCCCAGTACAGGACGATCATGGCGGGTGCCTCGGGTTCCCTTTTACAGTTAGGAATAGGGCCGATCGTCACTGCATCGATCATAATGCAGCTGTTCGTCGGTGCGAAGATAATCAAGCTCGACCTTACCAAAAAAGAGGACAAAGAGTGCTACCAGTCCATACTTAAGCTCCTCGTGATAGTGATGATACTGTTCGAGGCGATACCGCAGGTGTTCGGTTACCTGGTCCCGTCGGACAAGTTCGTCTCCACCGTAGGTGGTATGTCCAGTGCCAGGCTGCTCATAATCCTTCAGCTGTTCGTCGGTTCTTACATAGTCTTCCTGATGGACGAAGTGGTGTCGAAATGGGGCATCGGTTCCGGTATATCGCTATTCATCGCCGCCGGAGTGTCGCAGGCATTGTTCACAGGAACACTGAATTGGAATCCGGTCACTGCGGACGCTCCGCTGAGTTTCAGTAATGTTCCGGCGGGGACGATACCGAAAGTGATATATGTCCTGATGAACGCGAACGCCGCGCAAATGGCCAACGGAGGATATGATATAATGCTGCTTCAGCAGCCCAATCCTCTGATTGCGCTAGTGGGAACTATATTGATATTCTTCGTTGTGGCGTACATGGAGTCCACACGCATCGAACTGCCGTTATCGCACGGAAGTGCCAGAGGTGCGCGCGGACGCTATCCGATCAAACTGGTCTATGCATCTAATATACCGGTCATACTTATGTCGGCGCTTCTGGCGAACATCAGCATGTTCGGTCTGCTGTTCTACAGCAATCCGGCACTGAGCGGGATACCGTTCCTGGGCGGGAACGATATGCTCGGGTACTATCCTGCAGGGTCGACCCAGGCGGCCTCCGGGCTGGCGTGGTATCTGTCGGCACCGTCCGGACTGACGTCATGGCTGCTGCCGATACTCGATCCGACAGCGGACGCTCTGCACGGACCTATCCAGAATTTAATGCGAGTAATTATATATTTCACAATAATGGTTTTAGGCTCGGTACTCTTTGCCAAGTTCTGGGTGTCCACGACGAACATGGGTCCGGAAGCGGTCGCCAAGCAGATACAGAAGAGCGGGATGCAGATCCCGGGGTTCCGGCGCGATCCGCGCGTTCTGAAGAGAGTATTAGAACGATACATCCCGACGGTCACGATATTGTCAGGCGCCATAGTCGGAGCGCTGGCTGCAGGTGCAGACCTCATCGGGACGACCGGCCACGCCTCAGGGACCGGTGTGCTGCTGACAGTAGGTATCCTTATACAATTCTATGAGGCTATGGGCAGAGAGCAGATGATGGAGATGCACCCGGTTATGAGGGGATTCTTCGACAGTGACTAAGGTGATATGATGGCGGGACCAACAAGTACAGGACAGGGAGGACAGGCCCCTCCGATGCCGAAAATGACGGGGATGCTCATCACGCTGATGCTGATGCTCGTGCTTATGATGTTCTATCAGCAGGTCGGCAGTGCTATGAACGCAGTGTTGAAATTCATAGACTTCGGATATCAGCATCCCGTGGTGACGCTCATACTTGCGGGTCTGCTGATGACCACGCTGAGCACGGTGATACGCGCCGCGACCACCGATATGGTGAAACAGCAGAGGAACCAAAAGGAGTCGAGCGCCTTCAACAAAGAACTGAGGACCGCCCGCATAGAGAACAATCTCTACAAGATCAAGAAGCTCACCGATATGCAGCAGCAGATGATGTCAAAGAACATGGAAGGCATGTCCTCCATGATGAAGACCATGCCGCTGACCATGCTCGTGGTCATCCCGATCTTCGCATGGGTAAGGTATTACATCCAGCACGCCGTCGACAACTTCCCGAACGTACTGTACATAAACGTCCCGTGGGCTCAGAACGTCTATCTGAACGGGAGCATGGTACTTCCAACATGGGTGTTCGTCTACATACTCGTGAGCATACCGATCGGTCAGCTGGTCAACCGTCTGATCCGTACATACCTCTTCAGGAAGCGCCTTAAGGAGCTTGAGACACAGGGAGTCGTAGAGGTATTATGAGGATCACCATCAGCGGCCCTCCCGGTTCGGGGAAGACCACTGTGTGTGACATCCTGTCTAAGCGTCTGGGCATGGAAGCGGTAGTGTTCGGAAATATTTTTAGAACTTATGCCGCAGAGCACAACATGACGTTATCGGAATTGGGAACGATGGCTGAGACTGATCCATCGATCGACGAGACCATAGATTCCAAGATATTGGAGATAGCGAGATCTAGGGATAACATAATACTGGAATCGCGTCTGTCGGCGTATATGCTCGAACGGAACGGGATCAGGGCATTCAAGGTATGTCTCGACGCAAGTCCGAATGAAAGGGTGAAAAGGATAGGACTGAGAGACGGAGAGTCGGAAGAGGAAGCGGAAAGGAACACCGCCGACCGGCAGGACTCAGAAGCGAAACGCTACATGAAATACTACGGAATAGACATAAACGACCGAAGCGTTTTCGACATGATCGTGAACACCGACGATAAGACGCCGGAACAGGTCGCCGGTATGATAATCAGATCCATGAGGGGATGAATATGCTCGTAAAGGATGAGAATGCGATGGCTGACAGATGGGGCAAACGCCCGTCCGACCGTTCCGTCGGTGAACTTCTTCAGGCCGGGGTCATCGCCATGGACAAACCTTCCGGGCCGACATCGCACCAGGTGACGGCGTGGGTCAGGGATATCCTTCATGTGAAAAAGATAGGGCACGGCGGGACCCTTGATCCGAACGTGAGCGGGGTCCTTCCGTTGTGTCTCGGAAAAGCAGTAAGGCTTACCGATCTCGTCCTTTCTTCAGACAAGGAATATGTTTGCCTGATGAGGCTGCACCGTGACAGGCCGGAGGATAAAGTAAGGAACGTGATCAAGCGTTTCGTCGGAAAGATCTATCAGTTCCCGCCCGTGAGGTCTGCAGTAAAGAGGCAGCTCAGGATCAGGACGATATCGGAAATAGAGGTGATTGAGGTATCTGGACGGGATATCTTGTTCAGAGCGGCGTGCGACGCCGGAACGTATATACGGACGTTGTGCACGGACATCGGGGAAGCGCTGGGATGCGGTGCGAACCTGATCGAGCTGAGACGGACTCGGTCCGGATCCATGAACGAGAAATTGGCGGCGACCATGTTCGACATCAAGGACTCGTACGTATTCTGGCAACAGAACGGGAGGGAGGAATGGATCCGCAGCATCCTCATGCCAATTGAGGTCCTGGTACAGCCGCTGCCGAAGATAATAGTCAAGGCAAGCGCGGTCGACGCGATATGTCACGGATCGGATCTGAACATCCAAGGGATACACATGATCGATGACGAGATACGCAAGAACGCACTGGCCGCGCTGATGACCGCGCGTGGGGAACTCGTAGCGATCGGAACGATGGTCATGTCATCGCAGAAGATCATGGCCGCATCCCAGGGGAAGGCAGTGAAGGTCGAGCGGGTGATAATGGATGCCGGCCACTATCCGAGGATGTGGAAGTTCTCGACGGACCTTGACATCGAAGAGCTACAGGACCGGACAAGCTGACCTCGACATAGGATAAGTTCGAATTCATGTCTTTATCATAACTATGAGGGGATCTTACGCCCCGGGCTTACATGGAAAGTATGTATACGCGCACATCAGTCCCGTCTGTGGGATCACATATGTTCAGAAGGAAGGACGTCCTCGTTCCGAGGACGGAGATGACGATCGGAGAGTTCGACCCATCCGTTGCTGGGGCGTACCGCAACGTGAAGACCATGCCGTTAGACATAAAGCAGAAGCGCGATCTTTTCATATCCCTTGAATCCGATGTTCCGGTGGACGTGGCCGTATCTGACTGGAACGGAAAATGTGTAGCATTCCGGGAAAAGTTCACATCCGGGACGATATCAGCGAAATTCGATGATAAGGGGACTGCGGCACTGGTCCTCGGAGTGTTCAGAGGCGACCTTGCGAAAGTGAAAATAGAAGCATGGACGGAATGAATAGATGAAGATCGAGTTCAACCTAAGGAAAAAGGCGGTCAGCAAGGACAGGGACATGAGCCTGATCGGACCGCGTGACAAGATAATCGCCACGATCTTCATCGTCTCGTTCATAATATGCATAGCGGCAGCGGTGGCGATCTCGATATTGGACAAGGTCGAGGTGACAACGTTCGTCCTTCTGATATCGGCGCCGTTCTTCATCATCGGTGCGTTCATATACGTCCAGTACAAGAAGTGGGTTTACATCCTGCTGTTGGCGGCATTGGATGCGGGACTGTTCTACTTAGGGGTATCTCTATGGGTCATATTCATCGTGTCGTTCACGGTCATCGGTGCGGCCGGTGTCGTCGGCGTTGTCGTACTGATGCAGAGAGTGATGTTCTACCGTGTCGTGGCCGTAGTGGAATACCTGAATGTCAAGGAGAAGCTTTCACCAAGGGACAGGATAGTGGCGTTCATGTTCAGCATTCCTCATGATATGGACACAAGGGGCGTGACCATGAACTATAACCTGAAACGCGCCTCAATACCGTGGAACGAGATGATCCAGACCATGTCCCTGGGTTTCATGATAGGGATGTTCCTTTGGATATACATCTCAATGAACCCGTCCCTTCTGAATCCGGAGACCATACTGGACTCCCTGGAGAACTCAGCGGTCATGTTCTCTCTCGTCCTCTATATTCCTCTTCTGGTCCTCCCGTGGTCGATATTCAAATCCCTGAATGTGCGCGTGGAGACCAGATACCGTGATTTCAAGCTGTACGACGGCATGAAAGAGACGCTGAAGAGAATGGCGATCCCCATATTCGCGTCGTTCATGTTCGTCCTTCTGGCGATAAACCAGATGAGCCTTTACCACGTGGCCATTTTTATAATCGTATCTGTGATCTTCAATATGCTGATAATCGGTCTGACCTCCATTTTCTTCTATGTAATGTTCGAGGCCCCTCTCGTTGACGACATAGTATCGAAATGGAAGGTCTTCCGGCCGGTAGCGATGACGATGGACATAGGAAACGACGTAAAGACGAACGATGACGTTCCTGAGACTCCGAAAAGGAACATGTCCGACTACGGAAAGATAGAGTTTGCGAAGACGAAGTGATCACATCAGGTCCTGATTGGGCCTGCCGGGTTTGGACCAACCGTCCACTATCGGTTTGAACACTGCTCCTGCAGAGTATCCTTCAGCCTTATCGAGACCTATTATCTCGGGTTCCTTCTCGTTGCTGAAGATCACCTGGCACTTCTGATATTCGCCGTCAAGCGAGACAAAATCGAAATCAGAGGTCTTCGCAACGTCGAGGACGACATCTGCCAAGAACTGTATGTCTTCCGGCGTGGCGGAATCCGGGAGATCGATCATGAAAGTATGGATCTCAGATGTACCGTTGAACAGGTGACCGACCTCAGCATCCTTGACCAGTTCACGGAAATGTTCCCCGTCTTCGCGGTCCTCCGATATTTCGGTCATGCGTCTGGCCCAAACATCCGCAAATTCGATGTACAGTGCGTTTACGCCGAGTATCTGCCACATATCTCCTGAAAAACCGCTTAAGTAAATAAAGGTGTCCGTTATTTTACGTCGCGTATGATTTTTGGGAATGGAGCGTTAAGGTCTTTACCGACCCATATTGATGTTTGTTCGATTGCTGTACCATGGTCTGAAAACGATTGAAGGAATTTGACCCCCGGTTTGAAACGAAGCTGTTTATTTTAGTCACTTACCGAACCTTTTTCAATAATTGAATTGAAGAATCGCGTGTCCAATATAAAGTGAGCTCGGATATTACGTTTATTTATTGTAAACAGTTGAGTGAACGACTATAAACCCGATAGACTGTTCGAAAGGAATCTTATCACTGGTTGGTCGAATAGGGACACCCACTCACGAGGGTGCCCCTATTCGATGGAAATACGTCAATTCTGAGAAATCAAACAGTCAAAGTCAAGATAACTAATTCGACTACAATGCATAATCACGCTCTGACAGTGTCGGTTACCGGGCCCGGAAAGTGTGCCCGGGCACCTTCATCCTACCTTTGGATTTTGGTAATACGATGTCGGTATTGTTTTCGTGGAACATTATGGGGTCTCGGTATAACAAGGCGCAGGAAAGAGGAGAATTGAATACAGCAGACAGATAAGAAGACACGCGACCACATCTGTTGTGGCAGATCCAACTCACACGGTGTGAGTGGCTTCTGCCGACGCAAAATCATTTCTGAGTGATGTTACCATCGATGATTATGCCACTCATGTCGGGTGCATCCACATCTTTTTTTATGTGCTCAAATGCCCAGTCATTGGTCTCGTTTATTGCCTGCACTCCAAGTTCATAATATATATGCAGCTTAACATCCGAAAGATCTTTTCTGAAATTTTGCGTACTCTCTGCAATGGCTATTCTCTTTTCAGCAATATCGAACATACGGTACTTGGCGTCAATGTTGGAATCCTTGCCGCCGTGTAGCAATTTATTATTGAATATGATCACCGACATCAGTACCAGGTTCAGAATGACCATCCCTATCCTCAGCATAGTGAGTCTTGTGACCTCTATTGGGTATGTCAATATCAGATCATGGACGGCCGACTCATCAAAGACGACGATCACATCTTTACCCCATGGTATCGCACTTAACAAGAACGCTGCAATAGAAGCACCGAACAGCAGATATTTGAGCCATAAGAGCAACATTTCGTTCCTTTTTCTTTTTCCATTGTTCACTGCTTTTTTCTTTTTGTGATAGTTCTTTTGTGATCCTATCCATTCAGAACCGACTGCATCCATTATTTCCCCAGAATGTTCGCTCAATGCACCGTAATCGTTAAGGATGGGCGATTCCCACGCTGAAATGACCGCTCTGGCCCACTCAGCATCATTTTTTAGATATCCATAGGAGGCCGAGGTTGTCGAATCATTTATCCCTATCAGACTCCAGTAAAAACCGACCCTCATAGATTCCGCCAGTAATCTGTATTCTATGAATTTCGAGAAATATTTGCCTTTTTTGTGGCGCAGGAAGAACACCATCGCAACGGCAAGAGATATTACATACAGTGCTATTATCAACGACGCTCCGCCGAAAAGGATGTAAAATTGGAAGAATGTGGCGGTTATTATGCTAAGTACAATCATTTTTTCTATATTATTGAATGCCTTTTTCTGAAATTTTAGGGCTAACTTATCGGTCGTCATCTGACGCACGCCCATATCATACATGAGGCCGTTTTCTTTTATCTTCGGTATTGCATTATCACCCAGCAGATTTTCGTATACTTTGCTCCAGCAATTATCCTCCGCATGGTCGTAGCACAAATTGAAAGCAATCGAACCGTTTGTTACCATGTGGTTCTCATCGAGGCCTAGGTCTTTGTTCATCTCATTAATCCTTGAGAATATGTCATGGTAATAAACTGGCAGATCTTCATAGACGCTCCCGCGCCCTATGACTTCATCTTTTTTCACGTTTCCAGAATCATCTCCGTTGCTCCCGCGCATGCCGAAAAATCTTCTTCCCTTTCGTGTTGCGTATCCTAAAGCATCATCAGATACCATTTCCGGTACAATGTATCTTGAATGCATGTGCTTATGCGGACATTCTTCGTCGGAAAATTCTTTTATTTTTGGTTCGCCATTATATATTGCTCTCTCCACTTGTATATGATATATCAGACAATCCTCCGTTATATTCAGATACGTTTCTGGGGACAATGTTTTTGTGCATCCGGCAGCAGACATCGGATGGATTATGGATCTGAGGTCGTCGTCCACACCCTCACACGCCATCCTTACAGTATCATATGTACCCCCTTTGAAATTTTCACTATACCTCCTTCCATCCCAAAGAGCAATCATTATGTGAGAATTAGCAATCATATACGCCGAAATATACCGATAATAACTGCTTATTTCTTCGTTTTCTTTCTGAGGAAGTTCCAAAAAAGAATATACCTTGGTTTCGTTGTTTATTATCTCTCTGAATTCCTTTATTGATTCTTCCTTTGATAGGGAACCGTATCCTACGAATGTTTCACAATATTTATCCAACTTCATCGGCAAAACCGGTGCCAACATGACACCCGATTCCATTGCGGCGTGTGCCGCTATCCTGTCCCCTCCGTCTGACAGGGGAGTAATAAGGATCATCTTGGTATTGGGGTACTCTCTGCGATAATGTTCGAACAATCCTTTTATCTTCTCCTTTATCGGCTCGTGCTGGTCGGTCGGGATATTCATGTGCCCTGTGATAGAAAATATGAGTGGCACACCTAGACTATGATCATATCTTCTGCTGGGCAAACTTCTTTCCTCCTATGATACACACCTCAACTTTGGATTGTCTGTAATCTCCGTTTATGTTTAATAATCTCTTCGAAAAACCAATGCACACGAACCATCGAATGTTCGTTCGTGTTCCTGAAATGATCGTGCTTGTCTAAGTTGGAAAGGAATTTGATTTACTGGATTTGTATATTTGGAGTTTTCCAAATATATACGAGATGTTTATTGCAGAGCCCGGACTGCCGATTTTCTTTCGAGTTCAGAAAAAGATGCAACTTTTTTTCTATTGCACAACGAATTCAACCATTTTAAAAGCGAAATTCATGCATTCGAACTCGAACAGGTACACGAATTAACGAAAAAAGCTCCGAAAGAGATATAACCATGGTTGGTGGTTTCCTTAAAAACGGGGATTTGTGTTTCAACGGGGGGACATTATGCCATATTGTGATAAAAAATGTATATCTTTTTTGTTGACAACACAGTGCAACTTGCGATGTCTCTACTGTTATGGGGCGCGAGACGCAGACAAACGCGTTTTAGATTGGAACTTTGCAAAACGAGTTTTGAATGATTATGTTGGGGGGGTCGGAGGGATAAAGCACATTCGCTTTTTTGCGGATGGAGAGCCCACTACAGAAATCGATCTGTTGAAACAAATTTATCAAGAAGCAAAGAAGTTGGAACCCGAAATACTGGTTGAGATTCAGACCAACGGTATCTTTTCAGAAGAAACTGCGAATTGGTTGGGTAAAAACTTAGATTACATCTATTTATCTATAGATCTACTGCCTGAAGACAGCGACATATATCGGGTTACCTGTGACAGCAAACCATCATCGCCACGTATTTTGAAAAATCTCCATTATTTTAAAAGTATGCCAGGGCGGAAGGCTAAAATCGGTATCCGTTCCACGATTACTAGATATAACATCCAGCGTCAGAAAGAAGGCATTGATTATTATCATGATAATTATGGTGTTGATATTTTTTGGGTCGACCCGATTTTTCCGCCAGTATCGGATGTTGCCGAGAAGACATACGAACCAATTGAAATGATGCAATTCGCTTCGACATTCGTGGATGCACACAACCATGCATGGGAACGCGGTATTTTTTATGAGAGCAACCTGACCACGAATTTTGATGGCAAGACAGATAAGGCATGCCGTGCATGTTTGCCGATACCACATCTTACGATGGACGGCTACATTTCTGCTTGCGAAATGGCGACATACGGGAAAAATGCGGGAAAAATGGATGCCATGATTTATGCTCGATATGACGCTGAGAATGACAAGATTATTTATGACGAGAACAAATTGAAAATTTTAAGAAGCCGCACACTGAGCTCCATGCCGACTGATTGCCGTGCGTGCGCAGCGGGTGAGCATTGCGCAGGGTTTTGTTTGGGAGAGACTCTTAACGAAAACGGTAATCTCTTCCTGATAAAAACCCGCGTGTGCAAAGCGCTTCGTTATATATATGGGGAGATTGGACACTTATATCCATTAATGTATCCGAAGGGCTTCCCATACAAACATCCATAGGGGGGAAAAAATGAACGACGGGGTTAAAAATCTAACTGAGAATGCATTTCTTCCGGATTCGAGAAAAAGAAAAAAATTAGATACAAGCAAGCCTATTGACATACGTCTTAAGGACGAAAAAGATAATAAACCCATTTTTCATGTGTTACCGAAAGATGGCGTTTTTAAACAATATGATGACCCTGGCACTATAGCCACAAATATTGCTGTGGAGTTCCTGAGCAAACATGTATATGAATCGGTCGATCTTTCAAAAACATCGTACGGTGAAATAATTGAGACAGGTCTGACATTCTTCATGTCGCCTGAGAGCGGGCAAAAGCGCTCAGGGTTGCTTTCAATTTGCCCGGCAGTTTTGACCGCCATGAAACTTTGGGAGACCATACCGTCAGATTCGTTAAGAGAAAAACTCTTCGCAAATATCGAAACAGGAGTCAATGCGATTTTCAAAATTATTTTTAGGGATAATGAACACGTTTTAAGTGATGGATTGCCAATATTCGACGCATCGCCTTATGAATCTGATGCTTTTTCCAACGGGATGAACGGAAAATCATATATCGACTCAATATCTTGGGCAATACCTGTGTTTCTGCGGATATTGAATTTGACCAAAAAAGAGGAGAAGAAAAGTAAACGGGGGACGCTAGTGTTCCAGGATGAAAATCTGCGTAAGAAAGCAGCGTTTTTGGCAAAGTGGTGCTTAAGGTATGTTAACAGTTGTCTACTCAAAAGAGATGACAGAAAAACACCCGTTGGCTGGGGTTTTACAAAACTTGATAACTCCACAGAATCTGAACGCTCGTTGTATTTTACTTACGCTGCATCAACCGTATATATGTCGTTTTATTCAGAGTATGAAAGTATCATCTTAGCGCAAAGGATTTTGGACGGTGTTAGCGGTGTCCAAAACGAAGATTCTGATTCAATTCATTTCAATCTCAGTGACAAATATTGGGAAAACAAGAATGGTGAATTAGAAGAAATGTTAAAGGGCGTTTCTGGAAAGCTTGAGAGCGAACAGACAGAAGAACCTGATGACCGAACTGCAGAGAACATAGAACAATTAGAAAATATCAAAGGTGCGTTAGAGGTTTTGCTTGACCGAAACAATGCCAAAAAAATAGAGATGCTGGCAGAGTTTAATGACGATAACAGAATTACTAACGAGGCAACTGAGGAAAATGTTTCTGGTAATAGGGTCGGCCAAGTGTCTTACTTAAAATGGAATCTTGAGAAGATAGCAGAGGATCTGTGGGATGATGTCGGCGACAAATTGGAAGACAAGTTCATGTACGAGGACGTTAAGGCGTCGGTAGCAGAAAACGATGCAATTGAAAACGGAGGGCAGACGAATGCACTGTTCACCGGGTTGCTGCAGATGGGCATCATCCTTAACTCTGGCTACGATATTAAGGTCAACCGCGAAAGGGGGAAGAGGGAATATGAAAAAATGCAGAACACCATGCTCTTACATATTCAAAAGACACAAAGATTCTTTGATAAACTTGAAGATACGGGCAAATCGTTTGCTGTCGACTCACTCATTTTAAGGTTCATGGAAAAATTGGGCGAAAGTGAGAAACAGTCAGGATTAAGCGACCGTGCGTTGGCAGAAAAACTCAGAAAGCATCACATTCGCGTATGCTCATTGACGCCTTTGCTGTTAAAAACAAACAATCTGGTATCAGAATATGTTATCAGATATCCACAAAAGCAGATGGGAGAGTCACTATTGCGTATCAGCCAAAAGCGTTTTCTAGATAAGTCAGAAGATGACAAAGAAAAGTACAGGTGGCTGTGGGAATCAGACAATTATCATGCAATTTCCAATTATTATTATGTAAGCGCAATATTCGATTTCTATGCCTATTACAGCAAGTACGAACAGGTGTATGTGAAAAGATACGAAGATATGCGTGCGGACTTGTTGCGCGACTTGAACTTTACAGATCAAGTTCGTAAATACTATCAGGAGATTTCTGACGAAAAGGCTCAAATTGAGGCAGAATATGAAGCAAGACTCGAAACGAAGGATAAAGAGATTGCTAAAGCACTTGCCGAAGCAAAGAGGAGTGAGATTGGTGACAAGTTGGTTACTGATGTGAATCAGGTAATCGAGGATTCAAAATATTTCAGTGATCCAACGTTTTTAAAGAAGATTATTAACGGCATCCGCATCCAACTTGCGGAAGAACTCGTCACACGATATGGAAAGGATCCCTCGGAGGATCGAGCCACTCTTGAAAAACTCGCGATTCCGACCGATTGCAAGGACGATACACTGTTCTCGCTTATCAAGGCCCTTGTGGCAGACATTATTTTGCCATCGGCGATTGAGGCAAAAAAGAACGAGGGAACCGGACTCGTTAACGATCTGGGGAAAGAAGGTTTAGAAGGAGTTATGCCGGCAGACTTTGCATTGAATGGCGGCATTCAGCTAATTAAAGACGGTCTGATTGACAAGTTATTTGCTTTCATGTGTTCGCCATTGATTTGGCGGGATCAAAAAACAAAATAGGAGAAAAAATATGTTGAAAGTATCATTTTATTCATACAAGGGCGGCTCAGGACGTTCTACAACGGCATGGAACACGATTGAACGTCTGGTTAAGCTGGAAAAACCCACGGCAAAAGAGCCTTTTGTTATTGTGGATACCGATACAGAGTCTGCTGGCTCCACTTTTTTATACAAGGCAGACGAACTTTTTCTAAAAGACAATGTGTATCCGTCTGTTCAAAGACGTATGACGAAAAGCGATGATACTAACTATACTGATGCTTCCGACAGTGATAAAGAAAAGTTCTTCAAAAGTATGTACCCCGTCGGTACCTTCTTCGGATTGCCAGAATCTGAAGAAAAAGCGGTGCTTTTTGTCGGTGCCAATCTGGACAGAAATTCGGCCAAAGATGTAGATGCGACAGGAACCAGTGGCGACGATAGTGAGCAGATGCAGAATTTTCATAACAATATCACACAGGCCTGCAAAGCCTGTGGTGCAAAAGCATTATTTTTCGATACCCCCGCAGGAACACAATTTCTGGCACGAAAAAGTATTCAGGAATCGGAGATTATTGTCTGTTGCATGCGTCCAACTAGTCAATTTCGTCAAGGGACCAGAAAGCAACTTGTCAGTTTTATCCAAACTGACATTGAAAAGAAGAAAATTGGAAAAAGAAAATACATTCTGACCCCCACCGCCGTCTGCGTTGATCCTAATCAAAAGTTTATTTTCGGCGGTGAAGAACGCGTGTACCCCGAAAAAGCTAAAATAGAGATCAAAATCGAGTTCAGCGCGGATAAAATGCAGGAAGGAGAGGATGTTAAACGAGCATTCAAAGAAAATGTATTATTGGATATGTTGGAACCCACCCCTGTCGATATGAAAAAATATCCAGATTCAGAAGACAGCGAGTCGGTCTTTGGAATACCCGAAATAAAGCGTTTTAAATGGTTTGAAGCATGTTTAGGGAAACTATCGCCCGCTGAATTGAGTCCGAACGATAAAATGGCGGTCAATCGATACGAGTATCTAGCAAAAATGATTTTAAAATATTGCCAACGTCAATAATGTGGAGATGGGAAGCACATGGCCGAAGACATGTTAAAAAAGGTTCAAGATTTGTTGAATCATGACAAAATCATGGCACGTTGCGTTTTAGGCAGATATCAGAACATACTAATGGACGAAGATGAATTTGAAGACTGCCGAGAACAGTCGTTCCTACTCATAGAGTGGATGGGAAACCTGTTGACACTGGCAGGAGCTTTTTTGTATGCAAAATTTAATCAGTGGCGTACGGGTGTCAGCGCGAACCCCTCAGATAAACAGATGCCAAATGCTCTTTATCTAAAACATATACTTGATGGCGTTCAGGGCACTGATGCATATTTCGATCAAGCTTCCTCTGGGTTGAGGGTTCTAAGGGTGCTGGACGACCTTTACGACAACTTTGATATGAATTTTTTTGTCATTAAATATCTCATCATTAATTCTCAGATAGAAGCAGGGTTTAATTTTCAAGACGTGGACGATGAACGACGTGGGCTTTCTTTGCTAATCGGATTTCCTCATGAAGAATCCTTCTCCTTATCATGTAATCCAGATAAAAAGAAATTTAAGGGAAGAGGCTACAATTTGGCTGCGGCATTTAATATTATTTCTGTCTATCGCACCGATCCATATCTTAAAACTACATTTGATACGGACAAATACAAAACTAACGAAATCGAATCCGCATTCATGGACGTATTTTGTGCAATGGAGTTCATGAAACGTGTTCGCTTGGATGTCGATCAAAAAGGAAATGTTAACTTTATAGAGACAACAACAGGTGAAGAAAAATATATCTATTCAAATGGTATAGTAAAAGTTTTTGAAACAAAAAGTGGAGAGTGTACAGGTATATATACACGCGGCATAGAAATGCCCAAGGACTTCACTACAGATTTTTATTTGCTTGATAGAATTGAATATATTTCAGACGCGCCCACGACTAATTCTGCAATTCGGTTTTTGTATCAGTCGCTCAGCGGTCGCAATTCTGCCTCGGTCTATTTCTCAGAGAAAGAGGGTTTGGCACCAGAAGACTGCGATTTCGAAATTCCATCCGAAGGATCAGCAGCAGAATGTTTCAAAAAAATTAGTGGTTATTTACCGGGCGCACGCACGATATCCTCTTTTTTTCGTGGAATGATCACAACACATTACCGCTATCATAATATTTTGGCGCAGTCAATAGTAGACGCAATTGACGAAGACCGCGACGCCAAGGATAGGATACTAAAAATATATGTGAAATGCGAAGAAACCCCGTTCAAGGAGACTTTGGGGCCCGTATTCAAAACATTGGAACTCACACGAGGCGTGGCTTTTCCAAATGATTGGAAGGGTAAGATAGATGAACTCTGTGAATATATCAAAAAAGATGAGAATAAATTTTGCAGGGTTATTGATTGGGATACACTAATTGCACGTATTTTGATTTATGAAGGGCCTTCTGAGGTCTTTAGAACTGCGTTATTGCACGACCAGACATATCATGAAACAAAAGATAAAGAGACGGTTGAAAAAATTTGTGACCATATCATAGCCGGACTTGAGATGCGATATATCGACAATATATTCGATGCGCGCACAGTCTCTCAAAACCAAATAAAGAACTATGGCGCATTTAAGTCGGAAATAGAGAATCTAAAAACTCTTTTCCCGGGTGTTCATGTAGCGAAAATAGAGTGTAAAGCAATTGCACAATCGTATATAGACACCATTATAAACACTTTGACAAAAATTGAAAAAGTTGAAACGGTTAAGAGTAAATTCGCTGAGAACAGTATTCAGGATACTTTAGAGATATTCAACACCTGCAAGATTGAGAACAGTTCCTCGAATGCGAAAAATGCATTCTTACGAACAATCAAAGCGTTTCTTTCGTTTTATGCGGGCATTTTAAAGAGTTGCCGTTCACGCATGAGTTATGAGTTTGAAAAAAGTGCCAACATCCTGTCACCGAAAGAAACCGAGAAGCACCAGCTTAAAATCGAGGAGGAATTTTTTGCGGGGGTGTCTGAAAGAGCAGCCAAACTTTCAGAACTATTCAGCGCTGAAAATGCTGTGGAGCTCGCAATCAAAGAGTTGTGGAAATTTGCCAACATGGACCCAGATGATGTTCGCCGTTATAGTGCTGTTTTAGCGCGCGCTCCGATAAACGACGCAAAACTCAGTAAGATTTTCTGTTTAGATGCGAAAGAGAATATTGTTTTCAATATAACCAAATCAGAAAGTGTTGATTTCGAACAGGCTGTTGAAGATGATCTTTTGATAGGTTGTTTAGAAAATATAGTAAAATTTTTGTCAGGAGAGGATATTGACGAAAAACACAAAGAAAGCTACTATGATAAAAGCAACTACACCGGTTATAAAGAACATGTGAAGAAGGTTATTTATCCGCAAATTGTTACATTTGCAAAGCACAGAGAGGATAGTGATTCTAACGATTGTCTTATCATGGATCATAGCGGAGCATTTGCCAAATGGCATGACGGAGAGGTTCAAATTCTAACTGAGTTTAAGTATACAATCAATAACGCCTATTATGCAATGCCGAATTTGAACAGAAGTGAGATAGAGTGGTGGGTGGATCCGTTGTTGATATCCTGCTATAGGTTTGACGACGAGGTGGACAAATGAATATAAAAAACGAAGAAAGTTTTTCCGAGCAATACGCTATCATAAGCTATTCTCACGCTGATGCTGAGGCCGTCAAGTCCGAGCTTAAAATGTACGATGACAATAGTATCTGTTATTGGTTTGATGAGCAAATGACCGGCGGTAAGGGGTACGATACCCAATTTTTTGATATGTTGGATAATAAAAATTGTAAAGGAATTATATATTTTATAAGTGACCCTTTTTTATTATCCGATCCGTGCGCAAACGAAATGAAATATTTTAAAGAAAAGTATGGAACAGAAAATCAAGATAAGTTTTGTCTTTTTGTTATACCGGCGGGCTATCCATATAATGATGCAGATGTGATATACGATAAAATTGATAGATACGTGACTGAACGCAATGATGCTGAGACACGAAAAAAGCTCAGATACCTCAACGGTCATATAGATTTATTTTTGGAACTTAATCGCAACGGTAAAGAGATATTCGCAACCCTAGGAAATGCGAACAGTTATGTTAAGACTTATTGTGAAGAGGGGCAGCTGTTTAACAATGCCGGTATTATTTTTGGGTACAAACATGTGAATAACGAGATTTTTGGTTATTTTCCGCAACGCCAGACCAGAAAAATTGGTGCGTCAGAAATAGAGAAAGACAGTAAAAAACGTCAGTTTGATGGGGAGCCGTCGTACTATGCACCTGTGGAATGGTTCGTCATCAAGGATAATGAGCAATCGCAAACATTACTGAGCAAAGAATTATTATTTTCAATAGATTATTTAAGTTTAAAGTATCCGTTCAAGCAAGACGATAGAACAATTGAACAACATATAAAAGATATTTTCTTCGAATATTTTAAAAACGATAATGACAAGCGAAAAATAGACAAGATACGGTTTTTAACTGAGGCCGAGCTTCAAGCGCTTCTCAGGCGGAACCAGGCAGATATGAAAAAAGATATACTGATGCCCGTTGCTACACACTTCGCACAGATGTCCAGCAAAAAGGACTCATTTGCTTTCTGGCTCGCCGGAGATATAGAGGATGCGCGGCGTGTTGATTCAGGAACAGAAGGACTTTCTGATCAGAAGGCTGGAGTAGAATTGTATTATGCCAGGATTGTAGCAGAAATAACCAAATAATCTTAATTTACCAATATTTGATTTCACTACTTGAATAATGATACCACATTCTGCCCGTATTCTTTAGCCTTCTGTTTTATCATGAAAGTGGGATCCTCTTCCATCAATCCCGGTTCTTTCCCTATAGTAAATATCGTGTCCGAATTTGCCGCGATATATCGGTATAGCGTGTTGGCTGGCTTTTCGTCCAATGCTGGTAGCGTCAGGACTTTTACTCCCTCTGCATCTTTAATTCTTTCAAAGATCTTGCAGGTTGCATCCGACAATATCTTGTCGCCCTCCATCATTATAATCTTTATTTTCATTCCAAGCTCAAGCGCTTCCTCTGCAATCTTCAGATCCAAGTCTAAACATCTGCATATCATCAAAAGCTGCACACCGCTAGCGGAGTGGTCGTGGATTTCTTTTGCTGCTTTATCGGCAGGAATATTTGAACAGTCTCCGAATCCTACGATCCCGATACGTCTTTCGTCTGGCATTTTTTTGCGTTCGGAAATGCGGTATACCTTAAAACCCGCATTGTTTATGTTGGTTATCATATCTTTTATTGTTTTAATGTCTTTTTCCTGATCGTTTCTGGACAACATTTCATAATTCACAAGGCAATTGTGTTTCCGTTTTGATCTCATTTCATTACGTTTATCTTCGTCTCCTGCATCGTATTCGGCATACTCCCACCCCATATCCTTCTTTTCCATTACCCAACGATCATGTTCGTCCCTGGCCAGATCATCAATCTCTTTTGCGGCAAGTTCTGTCGCGCTATCCAGCATCAGTTCTCTGTCATCGTAAAAACAACTGACCTTATTCAATTTGTTCGCGTACGACTTAGCTGAAAGGATGTTAGACATCTTGTACTCAAGTGTCAGTTCTTCCCATTCCTCCTTCATTTTATTATAATATTCTCCATTATGATAACTCTCGTGTATCTTTTTTGCAATGTCAAAGATATTCTTGAAATACGAAGCGGAGCCGTGTGTCACTCCCTTGGTCCTTATGTTGTTCACTTCCACATCTACCGACAGCCCGCCGATACTTTCGAGATCGTAATGCTTTTCTATTATTGTTTTTAATTTTTCCTTTTCGCTAACAATATAATTTTTTTCATCAGATTTGGGATTTTGTTTTTTTGTTGATTCCGCAGATTTTTTGACAGCCAAATCTTTGTCATCTGATTCAGGAACTTTATAATCTATTGCCGAGTCTGGATATGCATACACTATAGACAGACTTCTATCTTTTACATCTATGAAACAGTCTCTTGGGAGCGGTTCACTCCTGCTGTTCCTTCCGTACCCTTGCCTGTCGAATATCTGAAGGTCGTCGCACAACATCAGTAAGAATACTATAACACTGTCCTCTGCACTTAATTTTCTGTTTTTGTCTATTTTATCATTATATTTGTAGAATGCATTGTGCATCAATGCGGCCGTTGCCGCTTCTGCGATAACCGCGACATCCCGTTCATCACCGTGTGTATTCCTGAAAAACAATCTCAAGATCAATATGGCCGAGTAATAACCATGATCTGTGTGTTCTGTACTGACGAACACATTTTCCAGCATTTTGTTGATTGCGTCGTCAGGCATCTTTATTATCTTTTTAACATTGAACAAGAGAAACTTGTGTGCGTCGGAAATATATTTGTGCATACGCGGGTCCAGCAAAGATCTCAGCCACGCTCTTTCCTTTTCATCAAAGTTGATGAACTTTTGTAAATTGCCATATCCTACTGAAGGATACCTATTCTCTCCCAGTATCCCTGCGTCGTATTCTTTGATGCTATCCGCTGCGACCTCGAACGGGTACCCGACATCGTGGAACAAGGAAGCCATCCCCCAGCGGTATAAGAATTCTTCTAGCCTTCCGTATTTGACACCCCCGTAGAATTCATTTTTATAACTATTCCTGATTTTTTCATTTTTACAGAACAGTGCCAACCCGAGAGAGAACACGTATACTGAATGGGAATAGTGATCCCTTTGTTTCATCAGTAGCAATCCTGTGTTCATTTCATGGTCGGCCAGAAGATTCAGCAGTTTGTCTGCTCCGTCGTACCCTTTACCGAAAACTTCGAACAACTCTGTAAAGCAAAAGAAAACATCGAATGCATCGTCTTTCAGACCGCTGTCCAGAAATCGTATTGTGGCTATCTTCAGACACGTAAGATCAATGGCCCTCTGTTCTGCACTTTGCCCATTATTTTTTACTTCAGATATCATTTCATCAAAAAATAATCCGACGCCGCCTTTGATCTTCATTGATACTCCCCTATATTCCTTAATTCACTCACTGTTTAAATCTTTGACTATGACACGAGACGTTTGTGTTTTGAAAAGAAGAACCTCTTAACAAAACAGTTACACACCTGAAATACAGGGCAGAATGATTGTATCATTCCGGACGTACGGTACGACCGATGCTATTATCTTTTCAATTTGTCATTCCGGGTCTGATGTCAGATTATGAGGATGAACTGAATCTGGTAAAAAATGCTATCATTTCGATGAAAAATGTTTATTTCAATACAGAACGCGATCCTGAACTGAAGGACAATCCGGCGGGTGTCTATGATGTCGTGACATCTGGGGACAATATCATCCAGGAGCTCCTGATTGAAAGGATAAGAAGGAAATTTCCGAATGACAGAATAATCTCGGAAGAGAAGAGCAACGATTCTTTGGATGGGAATAGGATGTGGGTGATCGACCCTATAGACGGAACCGTGAATTATTCCCGCGGCATACCCATATTCGGCACTCAACTGGCCTTGATGGTCAATAAAAAACCTGTAATGGCTGTTATATATCTTCCGGTCTATGACGAAATTTATACCGCCACCGCAGACGGAGCGTACCTCAACGGCAAAAAGATCTTCGTTTCCGAAAAGAAGCCTCTGCGTGAATGCATATCATCGATGGGTGATTTCAGCAGACGGTCGAAAGAGTTCAGGGTCAGACAGGCGAGGATTATAGATTCCATATACGACACGATAGGCCGTATAAAGATAATGGGTGCATCATGCTTCGATTTCGCGCTCTTCTGTTCTGGAAGGATAGATGTTCACATGCGTTTCGTCAGCAATCTGTGGGATTATGTCCCCGGAATGTACATATCAGAGATGGCTGGCGGAAAATG
>Ga0123357_10001628_pt1 | contig 24067 bp, 23 predicted proteins | sample TergutEmb28metaG_FD_89873 | JGI IMG/M metagenome (GOLD analysis project Ga0123357, IMG submission 89873) | Embiratermes neotenicus P4 segment gut microbial communities from Petit-Saut dam, French Guiana - Emb289 P4 | ecosystem: Host-associated > Arthropoda: Insects > Digestive system > Gut ... | reverse complement strand
TGGACGAAGATCCTACACTCTCTCCCAGATCAATCAGCTCCGGACCTGGCTGGCCGAGGCGCGCCCGAAAGACGCCATCGAGTTCATGCCGCGTCGCCGGGAAGGGGAGAAGCTTCAGGTCCTAACAGTCGTCAATTTCAAGGGCGGTTCGGCCAAGACCACAACCTCGCTCTATCTGGCCCATTATCTTGCTCTCCACGGATTCCGCGTCCTCGCCATCGACCTCGATCCCCAGGCCTCGCTGTCGGCGATGTTCGGCTATCAACCGGAATTCGATATCGGACCCAATGAGACTCTCTATGGCGCAATCCGTTATGACGAAGAGAGGCGGCCAATGCCTGATGTGGTGCGCCCCACCTGTTTCGACAGCATTGGCCTGGTGCCCGGCAATCTCGAACTGATGGAGTTCGAACACCACACCCCGCGAGCGATGATTGATCGCCGCGAGCGCGGGCATGACCTGTTCTTCCGCCGAATATCCGGTGCCATCAACCAGGTCGCCGAGGAGTACGACATCGTGGTGATCGATTGCCCGCCGCAGCTCGGCTATCTCACCATCGGTGCGCTGAATGCCGCCACGTCGTTACTCGTCACCATCCATCCACAGATGGTCGACGTTGCTTCCATGAACCAGTTCCTGCTGATGACATCGGATCTGATGTCCGTGATCGAGGAAGCTGGAGGCAGCCTTGATCATGATTTCATCCGCTATGTCGTGACTCGGCACGACACCAACGACATACCCGAGGCACAGATCGTGGCGCTGTTGCGCAATCTGTTCGGCGCCGACGTACTTGACGCCACCGTGTGGAAATCGACAGCAATCGCCAATGCTGGCCTGACCAAACAGTCGCTCTACGAACTCGATCGCAGTTCCGTCGGGCGGGGTGCGTATGAACGGGCACTGCAATCTGTGGATGCCGTCAACGCAGAAATCACTCAACTCTTGAAGATGGTATGGGGTCGATGAGTAAACGCACGGATACGATAAAAAGTCTTTTCACGGTCACGCCGAAAATCGTCCTGTCCGAAGACGCACACCTGCCTTCGACAGCCCGCGTCTCCGCCGGTGCGGTACGTTCCCTGCGTGAGTCTTTCTCAGACGCAGAAAGAGAGAACCAGGAACTGCGCCAGAAGCTTGCCGCCGCGTCCCTCATCATCGAGATTGATCCTGCCGCGATTGATCCTTCGCCCCTGTCCGACCGCTTTCGCGATGATGATGCCAGCGCCTATGAGACCCTGAAACAGTCAATCCGCCAGAGCGGCCAGGAAGTGCCGGTCCTGGTGCGAGAGCACCCGACCGTGCCGGAGAGATACCAATGCGCCTATGGCCATCGCCGGATCCGCGTGGCCAGCGAACTCGGCATCAAGGTCAAGGCCATCGTCCGGACCCTTACCGACGAAGCTCTTGTCGTCGCCCAGGGACTTGAAAACGCGCCCCGTCAGGATCTGACTTTTATCGAGCGGGCAATTTTCGCGATGCGGATTGAGGATGCCGGACACAAGCGAGCGATCGTCCAGGATGCACTTGCGATCGACAGGGCGGAAGCCTCAAAGCTGATTGCGGTCGCTCGCGCTATTCCGCCAGAGATCATTGAGACAATCGGCAGAGCGCCGAAGATAGGTCGCGGCAGGTGGCAGAGTCTCGCCGACCTGTTCGCCGATCCCCAAGTCCTGGACCGGGTTCGGCGCGCCATAAACGAAAAAACTATTTCCGCCCGCGACTCCAATGCCAGGTTCCTCCTCGCCCTTGGCGCCGCCACCAAACCAAAAACGTCTCAACCGAAGTCCAGGCCCGCAGCGCTGCCGGTCCTCGCCATTGACGGCCAGGAGATCGGGCAGGTCCTTCACAGCGATCACGAGTTCCGTCTGTCGCTCGACCGCAATGTGCCAGCAGGTTTTGCAGATTTTCTCGTCGAAGAGCTGCCGCGCCTGTTCAAGGATTTCTCCGAGTTCGAAATCGCTCGCGAGATAGAAAAACAGCTTTGATCGGTCGATCTGGCTTCGACTATGCCGATTGCCCGGACATTTTCTTCGCTCCCTCTGGATCCCGCGCAGCGATTGCAGTTGCGCTGACACCGTTCGGGAAGCGGTTTGCCGCATCACTTCAAGTCACCGGACTGTTGTAGTCAATCCGGTGACTGCTTCCCCATGGTATCTTTTTTCAGGAACAGAACTGCCAGGCGAGACGAAATCACAGCTCCGTCTATTCCCTGAAAGTAGTGATTGCGGTTGGTGCCGTCATGGTGCGCCCGGACTTCATGCAGCAGGCTTTGAAACCTGCGTCCGGAGCCACAGGGGCAGAGGTCATTGCGGCCGAGTTTTTCGCTCAGCTCGACATCGCCATGGACGACGCGTGGTCCGCGCTTGACATGGGTCTCCGAGGGGAAGGAATTGCGTCGCTTACGCGTGATGCTGAAAGCTGGGCAGGTTTTCGAGGTTCGGATATTGCCGCATGACGCCCTCCATAGGGGTTGACTGCGGTCCATCACCGCAGGGCGGTGCCTTTACAGGAAGCACGATCAGGGGGAAAGCAGACACTCAGACAGCCGCCAGGGGGAAGAGGCTGGCTGTGATTTTGGCGCAACATCGCAGCCACACCGATGTCCTGCGAAAAAATCCGAAAAAGGCTTAAAGAGCCAGGACAGGGCAGGTGGTCTCTCCTGAGACCCGCAAATCGTCTGACCCGAGTTCAATTTTCCCGGGAGCGCTGTCCGGCCCTTTTACGCTTCGCGCAAAATGGCCGCGGCGGCTGCCAGCAAAAAATCCAATATCCCCGCCCCTGGGTCGCGCTTGCCGTTTTCAAAGATGGACGAGAATGCCGCGCGCACCGTTCTCAAACACCCATCCAGTCCGAAGAGTGCAGCACATTCGTCGCAATGTGCGGCGCTGCTATCGTCTCTCGCTGTCGAGGTGGTGGAGTTGCGAATCCGGATAGCGCGCGCCCGCCGCAATACCTGGAGGGAAGACCTTTGCCAGTGCCGCAAGATCATCGGCCGAGAGGTTGACCTCAAGCGCCCGGCATGCCTCATCCAGCTGGTCACGCCGCCGCGCACCGACCAATGGTACGATGCCGGCTCCCTGTGCCGCCACCCAGGCTATGGCGAGTTGAGCGGGAGAAGCTCCGATCTTCCTCCCGGCAACAGCCAGCAAATCCGCCAATGCGAGATTGGTCTCAAGGTTTCCTGCCTGAAAACGCGGACTGTAATGGCGAAAGTCCTGCGCTTTCGCTCGACCATGCGACCAGTGCCCGCTGATCAGGCCCCGCGACAACACGCCATAGGCGGTGACGCCGATGCCCAGCTCCCGGCAGGTCGGCAGAATGTCGGCTTCGATGCCACGTGACAGCAGCGAATATTCAATCTGCAGATCGCTGATATCATGTACGGCCTGTGCGCGGCGAAGCGTCTGTGAACCCACTTCCGACAGTCCGATATATCTGAGATAGCCTTCCCTGATCAGATCAGCGAGGGTTCCAATGGTGTCTTCTATCGGCACGTCCGGATCCAGGCGGGCAGGGCGGTAGATATCAATATGGTCAACGCCCAGTCGCCGCAGCGAGTAGGCGAGAAAATTCCGCACCGCCGCGGGCCGCGAGTCGTAGCCCAGCCAGCCATGCCCAGGATCGCGCAACGCCCCGAATTTCACGCTGATCGTCACACTGTCGCGATCCCGACTTTTGAGCGCTTCACCAATCAGCATTTCGTTATGGCCCATGCCATAAAAGTCGCCGGTGTCGATCAGCGTGATCCCAGCATCCAGTGCGGCCTGAATCGTCGCTATGCTCTCGCCGCGATCTGCGGGCCCATAGAAATCGGACATTCCCATGCAGCCCAGGCCGATCGCTGAAACGGCCGGTCCCTTTAAGCCGAGTTTGCGCTGTTGCATGGTCTGTCCCCGTCCACTGCGGTCCGATAGCGCTAACGCTGCTGCGCCACTCTGGCAAGCAGCGTCACTGCTGCATTTTGGTTACAAGGCCCATCCGTCGCATCGCCGCATGACGCCACTCATGACGCAATCCGCTTCGTGACGCCGACGCCGTCGCTGCCAGTTGTGCTCCAGCGTCGGATTTTCGATCCTCATCGTCCGCAACGACATGACCCACTCCGCCATCCCTGCAGCACGGAACCATTTCCCCGACAAGGACACCGATGCGGAGTTGGCCGTGATCCATCTCTCCGGACACGGCCTCGAAGTCGATGAAGAAAACTAGATCATTCCCATCAACACAACGCTCCTCGCGGTTCGTGATGTCGGCAGCAGCTGAGGCTCGCTTGCCTCTTGAAAGGAACAGCACGCTGAGCAGGCTTCAAAGGCAAGACTGACAGCCTCGCGAATACAGACGACAGGTGGCGGCGCACCTTCGCTGCTCTGGCTTTGCACGTCCACGCCTCCACTCGAGCGTCAGCGAACAGACTCAACGCTTTTAAAAAAGGTAGAACCCCCGGCCGACCCGTTCTGCATCAGGTATTCATCGAATCGAAAAATTCGGCGTTGTTCTTGGTACTCCGCAGCTTGTCGAGCAGGAAGTCGATGGCATCCATGGTTCCCATCGGATTGAGGATCCGGCGCAGCACATACATTTTCTTCAGGAGCTGGGATTCGGTGATCAGTTCTTCCTTCCGGGTACCGGAGCGGGAGATGTCGATCGCTGGGAAGGTACGCTTGTCGGACACCTTGCGGTCCAGGATCAGTTCCGAATTGCCGGTGCCCTTGAACTCTTCGAAAATCACCTCGTCCATACGACTTCCGGTATCGACCAGCGCAGTGGCAATGATGGTGAGCGAGCCGCCTTCTTCGATATTGCGTGCGGCTCCGAAAAAGCGCTTCGGCCGCTGCAGGGCGTTGGCGTCCACACCACCGGTCAGGACCTTGCCGGAGGAGGGCACCACGGTATTATAGGCACGGCCGAGGCGGGTGATCGAATCGAGCAGAATGACGACGTCGCGGCCATGTTCGACCAGGCGCTTGGCCTTCTCGATCACCATTTCGGCGACCTGGACGTGACGCACAGCCGGTTCATCAAAGGTGGAAGACACCACCTCGCCCTTGACCGAGCGCTGCATGTCCGTGACTTCTTCGGGACGCTCGTCGATCAGGAGCACGATCAGATAGCATTCCGGGTGATTATGGGTGATCGAATGGGCGATATTCTGCATCAGCACCGTCTTGCCGGTCCGGGGCGGCGCCACGATCAAAGCGCGCTGGCCCTTGCCGATCGGGGCAACGATGTCGATAACCCGGGCTGACAGATCCTTGCGGGTGGGATCGTCGATTTCCATGCGGAAGCGCTGGTTTGGAAACAGTGGCGTCAGATTGTCGAAATTGACCTTGTGCCGTGCCTTTTCCGGATCCTCGAAATTCAGGGTATTGACCTTGAGCAGGGCGAAATAGCGTTCGCCTTCCTTCGGGCTGCGGATATGGCCTTCGATGGTGTCGCCGGTGCGCAGACCGAAGCGGCGGATCTGGGAGGGCGATACATAGATATCGTCGGGGCCCGGGAGGTAATTGGCGTCGGGCGAACGCAGAAACCCGAAGCCGTCGGACAGGACCTCGATCACGCCTTCACCGACGATATCCGTTTCCTGAATCGCAAGCTGCTTGAGAATCGCAAACAGCAGCTCCTGCTTGCGCATGGTGCTGGCATTCTCCACCCCGTTCTCTTCCGCAAAGGAGACAAGTTCGGCCGGAGACTGCGACTTCAGGTCTTGGAGTTTTATTTCCCGCATCGGAGAAAGGGTCCTATGCCATAGGTTTAAAAAACATCAGCGGATTTTGCGGAATGCGGACGTGGGTGGGTTGCTTTTAGGTCCGCAGGGGCTCTGCTCGGTGAACTGGCGGTGGCATCAAACCTGTCGTCGCGCGGCGAAGCCACGACGAAAACCACATCCGCCTGCGCTGGGTGGGATCGGCACACTATAGAAAATCACCCTGGCAGGCGCAAGTTACAACCGCCACGCTCACGGTCAAAACGGCTTCACAATCACCATGATAACGATAACAACCATCAAAACAGTCGGTACCTCATTGATTATTCGATAGAATTTCTGGCTGTGGCGATTCTGGTCGCGGGCGAAGTCACGGCGCCACAGTGACAGGAAGCCGTGAACGCCCGCCATGGCAAAGGCGGCGAGAAATTTCACATGGAACCAGTGGTGGAGCCTGAAGCCCTCCCAGGTCAAATAGTCAGACTTCCAGGCCAGATAGAGCCCGAGCACCCAGGTCACGACAATGGCTGGATTGATGATGGCCTTCATCAGCCGCCGTTCCATAACCTTGAAGGTTTCGGACTGTTTCGAGCCGATTTCGGCCTCGCAATGATAGACGAAGAGGCGCGGCAGATAGAACATCCCGGCCATCCAGGCGATCACCGCCATGACGTGAAAGGCCTTGATCCAGTTATAGCTGATCCATTCGTCCATTGGCGGCGTCCAGACTGGTTGCAGGGCGGGCTTTTAGCGCGATTTCGTTTCCGGTTCACCTCAGGCCAGGGGAGAAACCGGGATGGTAACGCTTCGTTTAGGAATTCGGGTGCAGACTTGTCCTCAACTGCGCCTCTTCTAAACTTAAAAAATATAGAATCTTAAGGTTTGTTTCTTTTTGTCGGTGGATTTGACTCACGCAATCGGGTTCAGCACCTGAGGGCGGGTTATGCACATTCGTCAACATTTCCGCCAGGCAGACCTTCGGATCCGAAAAAGTGTGCATTTTCAAAGATTTAAATATTAAACGTCACCCGCTTTTCAGGCCCGTTATACAGTTTTTCCCGTTTTTTTCTTAAAGCCGGACCGGATTTATTCGCGCCGGCGCTGGTGTGGAGAAAAATGAAAGATATCCAACGACACCTGTCGAAGAGGCCTTTCGAAATGGTTAAAATCGACAGTTAATCACAGATTTTCCCAGCCCCAGTTCGAAGGCTCTTCGTGGCAACATCGAATAATTATTTTCATCTCCATCTGGTCTCGGACTCGACCGGCGAGACCCTGATCACGGTCGCCCGCGCGGTTTCCGTCCAATACGCCAATGTTTCTCCCGTGGAACACGTCTATCCGCTGGTCCGCAGCCAGAAACAGCTCGATCGGGTTCTCGACGAGATCGAGGAAGCGCCGGGAATCGTCCTGTTCACCATCCTGGAACAGGATCTGGTCCGGCGGCTCGAACAGAAGTGCAGCGAAATCAATGTTCCGAGCCTGTCGATCATCGGACCCGTGATGCAGCTGTTCGAGGCCTATCTCGGGGCCGCGACCTCCGGCCGGGCCGGTGCCCAGCACAGCCTGAATGCCGAATATTTCAAGCGCATCGACGCCCTGAACTATACAATGGTCCATGACGACGGGCAGCATTACGAGGATCTGGAGCAGGCCGACGTGGTCCTGGTCGGGGTGTCCCGCACCTCCAAGACCCCGACCTCGATCTATCTGGCCAATCGCGGCATTCGAACAGCCAATGTGCCCCTGGTTCCCGGGATTCCGCTGCCGCATCAGCTGGAGGGCCTGAAACGCCCGCTGGTGGTCTGCCTGCACGCTGCACCCGAGCGGCTGATCCAGGTACGCCAGAACCGGCTGCTCAGCCTCGGGGCCGCCCCGGCAAATGATACCTATATCGACCGCAAGGCGGTGGCGGATGAAGTTGCCTTGGCGCGCAAGCTCAGTCTCAAGTATAACTGGGCTCTGCTCGATGTAACCCGGCGCTCGATCGAGGAAACGGCGGCGGCGGTGATGAAGCTCTACACCGATCGTCAACGCGCTCAACCAACAGAATAAGCAGAATTGTCATGGCACTATGGGAGGGAGAGACCCCGTTGATCCTGGCCTCGCAGAGTCATACGCGCAAAATGCTGCTGGCCAATGCGGGTCTTGATTTTGAAGCGATTCCTGCCGGGCTCGACGAGCGGCGGCGCCAGGAACTTTCCAATCTGTCGGATCCGCGCGCGATCGCGCTGATGCTGGCCCGTGAGAAGGCGTTCGCCGTATCGAAAACCCATCGCGGACGCTATGTCGTCGGCGCCGATCAGACGCTGGCGCTTGGGGAAAGGCTGCTGAGCAAGCCGGCGAACCGGGCGGTGGCGCTGGAGCAACTGAAGGATCTCGCCGGCAAGCGCCATGAACTCCATTCCGCACTTGCTGTGGTGCGCGACGGTGACCTCCTGTTTGAGGATGCCACGGTGGCGCGGCTCACCATGCGTCCTCTGACTGAAGAGCAGATCAACGTCTATCTCGACACTTCCGAGCACACCATCACCTCGAGTGTGGGCGCCTATCAGCTGGAAAAATTCGGCATCCATCTCTTTGATGCGATTGAGGGCGACCATTTCACCATTCTCGGCCTGCCTCTGCTGCCGCTTCTCGCCTTTCTGCGCCGGGAAAAACTGCTGGGCATCTGAGAGAGCTGCGCGATGCGGATCCTCGGTCTTACCGGCTCGATCGGAATGGGCAAGAGCACCACGGCGAGGCTGTTTGCCGAATGCGGAGTGCCGGTTTATGACGCCGATGCTGCTGTCCACAGCCTCTATGAAGGCGCGGCGGTGTCAGCGATCGAGGCCGCTTTTCCCGGCACCACGGTCGATGGCCGGGTGGATCGCCGCCGTCTTTCCGAATGCGTAATCGGGGACCCGGCAGCGATGGGGCAACTGGAAGCCATCGTCCATCCCATGCTCAGGGCCAGCCGGGAGAAATTTCTGGGCGAGGCCCGAGCCTCAGGCGCAGCCGTGGCGGTACTCGATATTCCGCTGCTGTTTGAGACCGGTGCCGAGAGCAGTGTTGACGCCGTGGTGGTGGTCAGCACCTCGCAGGAACTGCAGCGCCAGCGTGTGCTGGAACGCGGCATCATGGACGAGGCAGGATTCGAAGCCATCCGCGCCAGGCAGATGGATGACGTTGAAAAACGCGCCCGCGCCGATTTCGTCATTGACACCTCGCACGGCCTGGAACCGGTGCGCCAGCGCATCCGGGGCATTCTGGCCGATCTCGCGAGGTGCGGCGCAAGCCGGGATAGCCAGAACTTAACCTGAGCACAGACCGCTTCCGCAAAAGGTCCGGCCTTGCCGGCTGTTTCTGCAATCATCAAGCCATTTTCAACAGGGTTCGGAACGGTGTTATCAACCGCGCAAAAGGCACATTTACCCTTATTCGGCAAGCGTTTCCAACCTTATCCCAGCGCCGAATCCGGCCCTGTGGTGTCAGAGGCGCCGGTCCGACCTGCCGCGCAGAAATCCAAAGGCGCAGACCGGCGATTTCCATGCGCGATTGATCGGCCCCCTTTGAAATCTGTATCTGGTCAAGTCTGCCTTGCGGCAGCCCGCCCGCGCGTCCTGCGAAACGACCTGGCTGTGTTTTGCGCAGCCCCTGAGGGTGACGGTTCTGAAGACCTGGAAGAGGCAAGAAGCACAGCGCCGGGCTGGGCCGGATCGCGAAGGTGGCGGAATGCGAACGGCATCGGGGTGTGCGCGGATGGATGACAGCTCGAACCGGAGCAAGAGCATTGCCGGAGCCCTGGTGATCCCGCCCGCGCATGCTCCAGGGTTCCAGCGGGGGTTTACGATTTGCGACCAGGTGCGAGGTTTTCAAACATCCCGCCTGGTGGAGAGAAACCCGCCGCTCCAATGATGCTGCCGTCTTCATGTGACTGTCGACAGATTTCGGATCGATCTGTCAACAGCACGACGTAGGCACTTCTGACGGTACAGCAACGAGTTGCAGTCTTATCCCCGGCACTCGGAGCGGGATGCGACCCCGAAGGCTCTGTCTCGCCCGACCCACAGAAAACCGCGAGACCGTCCGTGGTGATATCTGTGTTGCCCGATGGGTCAAAGCGGCATCCGCTGTTCCATGGTCTTTGGGCCATAGATTCGGAGACCGAAAGGGAGGTCGATCACGAAAAAGTGATAGAACCCTTGTGCGATAATCCGCTCCGTCAGCGTCGACCCTGCGCTGGAGCGCGGTCTGTGCCTATAAGATATTGATTTACAGTGTGTTTATTTTCTGAAAGGAGAGGTGCGGAAACGGTGTGCCTGGAGGTGACGATCGTGCCATGCCGGTTACTCCAGAGCCGGTGCCGCCAGCTTTCGCACGCCGCGCATCCGAATGCATCGGAGGAGCGCACCCCACGATATCTGATGCTCGATGGCTGCGAGAAAACGCGCGTATCTGGTGCCAGGATTGCGGCGGCGGAGGGGCCAATAGCGCTGTCACAGGCGGACATGCTGCGTGCACGGTGCCGGGCTTTAAGCCAGTGCGCCAAAGCGGCTGGCGCTGCCCCTGACGCCGCAGAATCGGCAAATTTGATCGAATTCACAGACAGTTGCCGAGGCCGGGGTGGCGCCGCCACGGCGGGTCCGCAGAAAAGCCATTGGCGCCTTCGTTGCAGAGATGGCGGATGGTCCGGTGCTCACTGCCATGCCGATCGGGCCAATTTCCCGCAGCCATTTATGCGCGGTTTCAGAAAGCCGTCGCTATGTGCTGGGCCCCAAATATCGTGACCATCACAGACTCAAATTAACGTGCCCGCGCTCTGCTGTCAGAGGACCTGATGACGTGCATATGTCTCGACGACGGATCCTTGTGGCGGAGAAAATTGCACGTTGACGAAGGGTTCCGATCAGAACTAAGCAACGAAGGACGCCAGAGGTGACGTCTGCAGACGATGCAGTCGCCGCCGGAGTTCTGCGAGAGCCGCTCGCCATGCGGTTGCGGAACGATGGGAATGAGTTTTCTGCGAAAAGCGGGAACTCAAGAGCACAGGCGGATTTGGCGGCAGGAAATCGGACTGAGAAGGGCGAAGCAGCAGGAGAAGATCGAATGAAAGCGGCAAAAGAGTCAGGAAAGGGGAGTCGGCCCGCGCGGACCGGAGACGTCTGCCGGAGGTCGCGCGTGGAGAAACTGGCGGTGGCGCAGGAGCTGATATATGACGCCTGGGAGGAACGCGATCGCAGCAAACGCGTCGCCCTGGCTCGTCTTGCGCTCAGGACGTCGCCGCTCTGCGCCGATGCCTATGTGATACTTGCCGAGCAGGGAGCGAGATCCCCTCGAGCCATGCTCTCCTACTATGAGAAGGGCGTGAAAGCTGGCAAACAGGCGCTTGCTGGTGGAGGTTTTGCAGAGAATATTGGACAATTCTGGGGTGTCCTTGAGACCCGTCCCTATATGCGGGCGCGTGCAGGAATGGCAGAGGTATTGTGGAAAATGGGGCGCAACGCCGAGGCGATAGAGCATTACCAGGCGATGCTGGTGCTTGATCCCATGGACAATCAGGGTCTTCGTTTCCGGTTGGCGGACTGGCTGATGGAGAGCGCGAAGTTCCAGGACTTCGCGCGGCTGATCAGCAGTTACAGCAATGACGAGTGGCGAGTGGAAGACGTGGAAATCGATGACGATCTGTGAGGACTTTTGCGGCGAGTGAGTTGATCGGACCTATGCGCGGCTCACGAGCGGCAAGGCTGCAGCATCCCGCATTTTTGCGGGGGGCGCGCGCCCCCACCTCTCCTGCCTCGTCAAGCTTCCCGGGACGCCTTCGCCGTCCGACAGGAAGTTCCCCTTCGCAGCACGCAAGCTGGCAGACGGAAGAAGATCCTGCTGGTTTCAGGCCGAACTCGTGCCCTTCGGCGTGTCTTATCACCGCACAGCGGGTTAATGCGTGGGTGAAAGCTGCAGGCTCATCCGTCCGATGACTATCGGACGGTGCAGCAAGGAGTTGCAGTCCGGTCCCCGGCATTCCGTGCGAAACGCGATCCCGAAGGCTCTGTCTCGCCCGACCCACAGAAAACCGCGAGACCCCCCGCGGTGATATCTGTGTTGCGCGATGGGTCAAATCGGCATCCGCGTTCCATGGCCATCGGGCGATAGATTCGGAGATCGAAAGGGAGGTCGATCACGAAAAGTGATCCGTTTTCCGTTCCTTGTGCGATCATCCGCCCCGTGAGCGTCGACCCCGCGCCGGCGCGACGTCTGCGCCCATAAGATATTGATCTACCATGTGTTGCTTTCCTGAAAGGCCAGGCCGAAAACGGTGTGCCTGGAGGTGACGATCGTGCCATGCCGTCGACGCCAGACGCGGTGCTGCCAGCTTTCGCGCGCCGCGCATCCGCGCGGCAAACTGACGTGCGCGCCACGATATTTGATGCGCGATGGCTGCCAGAAAACGCGGGTATCTGGCGGCAGGATTGTGGCGGCGGAGGCATTCAATGGGAGTGAAATGCGAAATCTTTGACCAGCGTGAAGCCGGCGCAGCCCGGGACCTTGCGGATTCAGCCCTTTAACTCAAAGAGACGAGAGGGCGATGCTAAGGGCGGATGAACGCCAGCCATCAAAGCGCTTCAGGATGGGTTCAGTGCGGGGCGTCTAGATCTGCTGCCATGTTCGGAGTGGCAATGGTGCTGCTTCGGGATCCTTTCCAGAGGGAGACGAACATGCTGAAAACTCTTGCCGCCGCTCTTCTTGCCGCCTCGATGATCGCCGCTCCGGCGATGGCCGCGGGAACCGCAAAGAGCGCGCCGGTGACCAAAAGCGAGCAGGCCCAGACCAGGGCATCGCACAGTGCCAGGGCTCACAGCCGCTCGAAGGCCCGCATTCATGCAAGGCGACAGGCGACCGCGAATTTCATGGATGCCTTCAACAGCATGAGGCACGGCCGGCGTCACCACGTCGCGCGCGGTCATCACCATCACGCGCGCGCCCATCACCATCACCACAGGGCCCGCCTGGTCCTGCGCCGGCATCACCGCTGAGAGCATCCGTGCACGGCACAGTCTGACGGAATCAGTCCTCGCGAGGCGGCTTCACCTGTGAAGATGCGGCCGCTTCGCGAGGTTCACTCTTTTCGATCAGGAACGGGAGACGGGAAAGCCAACGCGCGACTGCTGGAAACAGGGCCGAACCTGACGATTCGTTCTTGCGATTTTCACGGCGGCAATTGCCCTGGTGGGCAACCTGATCTCCGCAGATCTGCGAAAAAACTCCCCTTTTGCAAAAAGGAAGAAAGAAAATCGGCACTCCGGATTCCGTATCGCAAGAGCTGCCGGGTGACCCCTTGGCTCGGCACTGCCCTCGCGACCATCCTGCCGCGCCTTTCAGTTGATATCGATCTGGTTTATGTCCCCATCGCGGATCGGGTTCGATCGCTTGCTGCCATCGGCGAAGCCTCGGTTTGCTCCGTCCTTGCACATCTGAAACGTCGGTGAAGTCAGCTTTCGCAGTCCTCTTTGTCGGGTTCAATTTGAGGTGGGTGATGTCCCGCAGGTCTCGCAGGTTTCTGTTTCTCCTCCCGATTCTGCGCCGACCGGCGCGATGATCGGCATCGCAGAGGGTGGCCCGCCTTCTGCCGCTCCGTCGGGATCGGCCCCTTCTTCTTCCCCGCTTTGCAGCGAAGCGGCGAAATACGAAAAACTCAAAAGACAGATCGCCGACAAGCAGCAGCATTTCCAGAGGGCCTATGCCGCTGCCGGTGCAACCCGGCAGAGAGAACTCGTTCGAGAGGCGCAAAGCTGTCTGACGTCGACCCTGTCCAACTCGCTGTTTCCCGTCTGGTATGGAACGCCCTGGAATTTCAACGGAACGACCCGGGTGCCGGGACAGGGAACCATCGCCTGTGGTTATTTCGTGACCGGAATTCTGAGCGATGCCGGATTCCGAGAGTGAAATGGGCACAATCGGCCTCCCAGGTCATGATTACGGGGATGACGTCGAACATCGAGCGGTTCAGCAGCCAGCCGATGGGCGAGCTAATCGATTATCTGAGCATTCAGGGCGATGGCCTGTACATCGTCGGTCTCGACAACCATGTGGGATTTATATCGAAATCGGGCGGCCGCTATCGCTTTGTTCACTCAAGTTACTATCACCCGGAAACAGGAGTGATGACGGAGCCTCTGGCGGGACGCAATCCCCTCCATGACTCGATGTACCTAGTGGTAGGAAGGATAATGGGTGCTGAAATGGCCAGAAACTGGAGTGGAATATCGATGAGGGCGTTGCCCCACAGGGTTCTCCAGTCCTGAACCCGCTCCGCGCGGCAGCGATTGACGCTTGCAGGAAAACGGAAAGCGAAAGGTGCGACGTCGCGAAGCCGTCGACCGAAGTGATGGTGTGGGAGGCCCCAAATAGAGGGCATAGCGCGCGGAGATTGATCGGGAAGAGACTTCGGGGAGACTTCAGAAGCCGTGGAAAAGTAGCCGAACCCGGATTGAACGAAAACTCGCGGGTCATTTTGGCGGAGATCGGCCTCGTTGCCTTCATCGGTAGATTCGACTCCGGCCGAAAACCCGGTGGTTGTCGCTCAGCAACACACCCTTGTTCTCATTTGTTTGCGCAAATTCGGAGCAGTAATTTTGACGTCTCCCAGTCCACGCCCCTCAGTCCATTTGGCGAGTTCTACTTTGGCAGTGAAAACCAGTAGTCATTGACGGCGTTCAGCACGTTCCTGTGTGGGTTCGCCTTGCAATAGTGCACCGTGTACGCCAGGACTTCCTTCGCATCCGCGCGGATGAGAGGGTCCGTTCCTTTCACATTCTTCCAAATCATGTTCAGACCGCTGACATAGCCCAGCATCCAGGTCCAGGTGGAATCAAGAATTTCTTTTCCGTTCGAGCCAAGCGCCCTGAAGTCCGAACAGCGGATTCCGCCATAGCCACCGATATAGGTCTGGGCCATCGCCGTGTTGTTTAGAAAAATCGCAACTGCGGCGAGTAGCGCGGAGGCGTACCGTTTCATTCCGTATCCCGTTGTTGATCTTGATGAATCGTGTCGCTGGGCGCAGGGGGTCGGCGTGGATGAAGCCTGCCTGCATCAGGCTGGCACAAAGCACAGGAAACCTTGCGTTAATACGAATTGCGGTTCCGGCCTGGACCGGGTGCGATCAGGCTTTCGTTAACTTTTGGAGGGGCTTGGCCGATCGGCGTGATCTTCACGGTCGGAACCGTGGGCAGGGCATGTCGCAGCTGACGTGACGCCGATTGGAGATCGGCCGCGCGGCACGTGCTTGCCGCGCAGAAGCGAAAGGAGCGGGAGAAATGACTCCAGCATGCAGCGCGGATGGCGTCCTCCAGGAAACCACCCCATGCGACCTCTCTTGTCACATTCCGCAGTCAGCTTCCGGACGGAATTTGTCCCGGCCTGCATGCGACCTCGGTCGCCTGGCGAGGGGGAATTTTGCTAGCGTCTGTGGGCGCTGCCGCAGATCCGCGGCCGCCATGCTACAAGGCACGGAAATAATGCGGGAAATTGTTCTCGACACCGAAACCACCGGGCTCGAACCGCGGCAGGGCGACCGTCTGGTCGAGATCGGCTGTGTCGAAATCGTCAACCGCATGCCCACGGGGCAGACTTTCCACAGATATCTCAATCCCGAGCGCGACATGCCGCAATCGGCCTTCGAGGTCCACGGCCTGTCGGGCGAATTTCTTGCCACCAAGCCGCTCTTTGCTGCGGTGGTCGACGATTTTCTCGCCTTTATCGGGGATTCACAGCTCGTCATCCACAATGCGCCCTTCGATATCGGCTTCATCAACGCCGAACTGGAGCGCCTCAAACGGCCGGTGATCTCTCCTGACCGCCTGGTCGACACGCTGCTGCTGGCGCGTCGCAAGCACCCGGGTGTCTCCAACCGTCTGGATGACCTCTGTTCGCGCTATGCCATCGACAATTCGCATCGTGACAAGCATGGCGCGCTGATCGACGCCGAACTGCTTGCCGAGGTCTATATCGATCTGATTGATGCCCGCCAGTCGCAGCTCGGGCTGGTTGGTGAAGAGCGGGAACAGGGTGTCGGGGCCAGTGGCGACGCGCCGCGGCGCCAGCGCATCGCCGCGCTGGCAAGCCGGGTCAGCGATGAAGAGCGTGCTGCGCATCGCGCTTTTGTCGCCACTCTCGGCGACAAGGCCATCTGGCGGGAATATCTCTAGAAAATCCTCCCCCGGGCCAGAGCAGGAGTTTCCGGGAGTTTTGAGCGGGCTTTGCCGTTCTCAGCTCGGTTTGGAGCCGGATTCCTGCTGGGCGGCCATCTGGCGTTCCATGTTCTGGCGGTACAGACCGACAAAATCGACCGGGTCGAGCATCAGAGGCGGGAAGCCGCCGTCACGCACGGAACTGGCAATGATTTCGCGGGCGAAGGGGAACAGGAGCCGCGGACATTCGATCATCACCAGGGGGTGCAGATTTTCCTTCGGCACGTTGACGATGCGGAAGATGCCGGCATAGGCAAGTTCGAACGAGAACAGCACCTTGCCGGCGCTTTCGGCCTTCCCCTCAATCGCCAGGGTGACCTCAATCTCGTGTTCGCTGAGGTTGTCAGCGTTGACATTGATCTGGATATTGATCTGTGGCTGTTCATTCTGCGCCTGCAGGGAGACCGGCGCATTGGGATTCTCGAATGACAGGTCCTTGGTGTATTGTGCCAGCACGCTGAGCTGGGGCGCAGCCGCCCCTTCGGGCGGGGCGCCATTACCGTTGGTCATTGATCTCTCCTTACCCGCATGGGCCTGATTTCAAGGTTGCTGGCTAACATAGGCTTACCTCATTCCACAAGAACCAACCAGAATCTCCAGCCCGCTGGCGTGGCTCTTACGGCGAGACTCGAGCGGCGATTTTCCAACTGATTCGTTAAGGTGTTGTATAAAAAGCCCGTTTTTTATCAAATCAGCCGGGTTTCCGCGGTCGAGCGGCCGACAGAGGCGAGCACGACAAGAATTCCCTTAAGGGCCAAAACGCGCTAGACAGGGGCTTCGCGGCAATGTGCCATTGGAGCCGCCGGATTTGTCCCTACATCCGGTGGAGCGAAGCGGAATCATGTCGTCTTGCCCGGTGGTGGGTTCCCGAGTGCCGGGTTCGTGCTCACGGCAAACGCCGAAAGCTGGAAAGCGAAGACCTCGTGGACATCTACACCATCATCTTTCTGGCCCTGGCGATATTCATTTTTGTCAATCTGCGCAAGGTGTTGGGGCAGCGTACCGGGGAGGAGCGGCCGCCCCTCGAGCGCCGCACGAGCACGACCCAGGACAATAATGTGGTAACCCTGCCCGGCAAGCGGATGGATCAGCCTCCTTCCGTCCCTGATGGCGGGGCGGAAAGCGGTGACCGCTGGAAGAATATCGCAGCACCCGGCAGCGCGGTGGCTGCGGGTCTTGACGCCATCGTCGCCAGAGATGCCGCCTTCGACCCCGGCCATTTCCTTTCCGGTGCCCGCGGCGCCTATGAAATGATCGTGCTCGCCTTCGCCAATGGCGATCGCCGGGCGCTGCGCGATCTGCTGGCGAGCGACGTCTATGACAGTTTCGATGCCGCGATCCAGGATCGTGAGAATGCCGGCCACCGCATGGAGACGCATTTCGTCTCCATCGACAAGGCCGAACTCATCGGCGCCGAATTGCGCGAGCGCAATGTGCAGCTCACCGTGCGCTTTGTCTCACAGATGATTTCTCTCACCCGTGACAAGAGCGGAAATGTGGTCGACGGCAGCGCCGACAAGGTTGCGGACATCACTGACGTCTGGACTTTTGCCCGCGATATCACCTCTCGCGATCCGAACTGGAAGCTGGTTGGCACTGGCAGCGCGCCATAGGAGCCGTCAGGGAACAATTGATTGCAAACCGGCCCGAGAGGGCAGGAAAATGCGGCACATCCACCCGGCAGGCGCTTCGGTTCTGTTTGCCCGGCTCCTCAGGGGTGGGAAGCAGGGTTCTGCATTTCTTCGACTGCCGAAGCTTCCCGGGCGCTCCGGGCAGTGTCAGGGCAGGCTGGAGCCGGGTTTCGGGGTCTCGCGATCGACAAGGCGGATCCGCCTCTTCGCCGCAGTGCTGGCGCTGCTGTGTTTTCCGCAAACGGGCGAGGCCGCCCGTCAGGATGCGGCCCCCACCATCCCGGTGGCGCTGGAGATCGCCGGGGCGCAGTATTTTCCCTTGCCGTGGAGCGAACTCAGCGGCTGGAAGGACGACGACCAGCTCGCCGCCTATAACGCTTTCCGGGTCTCCTGCCGGGCGATTGGAAGCCAGGCTTCGCGGGCTCTCGGCGCCGCGCTGACCGTCCCCTGCCGGCTGGCGCGCAGGCTTGAACTTGCGAGTGCCGCGGCCGCACGCAGCTTTTTCGAAGCCCATTTCCGGCCTCTGGCGCTGTCGCGGCTCGGCGAGAGCGACGGTTTCGTCACCGGCTATTTTGAACCGGTGTTCAATGGTTCGAAGACCCGCAGCGAGGTCTATCCTGTCCCGGTCTATCGCCGCCCCTCCAATCTCTTTGTCCGTGGTTTTCGTCAGGACGCCGCCAACCTGCCGAATAAGGGCGAGGTGTTTCGCCGCATCGGGCGGCGGAAATTCGTGCCCTATTATGATCGTGCCGCGATCGAGGATGGCGCTATCGCCGGACGTGGTCTCGAGATCTGCTGGCTGAGGGACCAGAGCGAGCTGCTCTTTGCCCAGATCGAAGGCTCGGCGCGAATCAGGATGGAGGACGGTTCGATCATCCGCCTCAATTATGACGCCACCAACGGCTATCCCTATACTGCGGTGGGGCGGATTCTGATTGATCGTGGCATCATCCCCAAAGAACAGATGTCGATGCACCGGATCCGGGAATGGATGGCGCAAAATCCGGAAAAGGCGCAGGATTTGAGGCGTCAGAACCGCGCCTATGTGTTCTTTCGGGTCACCCGTCTCAAAGACGGCGACCAACCCGTCGGGGCCCAGGGGGTACAGCTCACTGCGGGGCGTTCGATTGCGGTCGACAATGCACTCCATGTCTACGGCACCCCGTTCTTCATCCATGGCACGCTGCCGATCGATTCAGAGAAACGCCCGTCGCTGTTTCACCGCCTGATGATTGCCCAGGATACCGGATCGGCGATTGTCGGCCCGGCCCGCGCCGACCTCTATCTTGGTACCGGTCCTGACGCCGGGCGGATTGCCGGGCGGCTGCGTCACGCTGCGCATTTCGTCATGCTGGTGCCGAAAGAAATCGATCCGGTGGCGCGGGGGCGCAAACTGCCACTGCCGCGCCCGCGCCCGGCGGAGATCTCCGCTTCTCGCCCTTCTGTTGCGCTGCCCGCGCATCCGGTGCGAGGCGCGCCGGGAGTTGATCGGCCGGCGTCGCGCGCCGTAAGGTCGGCGCCGCTGCAACTCCATCCCTGAAAGATCGCCCGCGATGAAGGCCCCGCCTCAATTTCCTGTCGACCCCGATCTGAGGCGGTCAGCGCGTCATCTCAACGCCGAGGAGCGGGCGCTGTGGGACCATGTGGCGCATCAGACCAGACCGCTGTCACGGCGTGGTGTTGCGCGCGCCGCCAGACCTGCGCCAGCGGCAGCTGCGGTAAAAACGCCGTCGCCGGTTGCAGTGAAACCCGCTGCGCCTCCACGAGGGCCACGCATTCTGTTGCCGGCTCAGCGGGAGATCGAGGCGAAGATCGAGAGCAGGCCGGATCATCGCCATCTCAGTGCGGAGGAGCGGGCGCTGTGGGACCATGTGGCGGGCCAGACCCGACCGCTGCAGCGGCACGGCGCGTTCCGGACCGTGGCGGCCGCGCCGCCGCCGGGGCAGGTCAGACCGCCCCCGCTCAAGACCCCGGCGCCCACCCGGCTTGTGCTGCCGCCGCTCGCGGCAAAGCCGCCGGCGGCGCCGGCGCTGGCTCCGCTCGGACGACGGCAGCGCGCCCGGCTGTTGCGCGGTCATAACGACATCGAGGCGAGGCTGGATCTTCACGGCATGACGCAGATGCGGGCGCATCGGGCACTGGCGGATTTCCTGCGCCGGGCCCAACATGACGGCCTGACCTTCGTCCTCATCATCACCGGCAAGGGCGAGGGCAGGGACGGCGAGCGCGGCGTACTGCGCCGCCAGGTGCCGCAATGGCTCAGTCTGCCCGAATTCCGCAGCCTGGTAGTCGGCTTCGAGGTGGCGCATGGCGGCCATGGCGGGGAGGGCGCGCTCTATGTCCGGATCCGGCGGGCCCGCCCGCCCGCCCGCCGCTGACGCCCCCCTTTTTCGGCCTTCACGACAGCCGCAGCGCCGCAGCAATCCGGGCGGGTCTGCACGCAGACACGCGTGGTGCCGGCGCCGTCTTTGTCACAACCGGCCGCCGACTCCGGACTTTGGTCCCGCAGTTGTCTCGCAGCTTTTGGTGACCTCGACCAGACCCGCCTCAGAGAATGAAGCGGCTGAGGTCGCTGTTGCGGGCGAGGTCGCCGACATGTTTCTGCACATAGTCGGCATCGATCGCGATGGTCTCGCCATTGCGGTCCGGTGCCGAGAAGGAGATTTCATCGAGCACCCGCTCCATCACCGTCTGCAGCCGGCGGGCACCGATATTCTCCACAGTGGAATTCACCGCCACGGCGATGTCTGCCAGTGCATCAATGCCGCTGTCGGTGATCTCCAGCGTAACGCCCTCGGTGTGCATCAGGGCGACATATTGTTTGATCAGGGAGGCTTCGGGTTCGGTGAGAATGCGCCGGAGATCGTCGCGGGTCAGGGCCTGCAGCTCGACGCGGATCGGAAGCCGGCCCTGCAGTTCCGGCAGCAGGTCGGAGGGCTTGGAGATGTGGAAAGCGCCGGAGGCGATGAAAAGAATGTGATCGGTTTTCACCGCGCCGTGTTTGGTCGATACCGTGGTGCCCTCAATCAGGGGCAGGAGATCGCGCTGCACCCCTTCCCGCGAGACGTCGCCGCCAACCCGGTTCTCACGCACGCAGATCTTGTCGATCTCGTCGAGAAACACGATGCCGTTGTTTTCCGTGGCGGTGATCGCCTCCTGGACCAGCTGTTCGCTGTCGAGCAGCTTGTCGGATTCCTCGTTGACGAGAATCTCATGGGAGTCGCGGACCGTGAGGCGCCGCGTGCGGGAGCGCCCGCCGAATTTGCCGAAAATGTCGCCAAGCGAGATCGCACCCATCTGGGCACCGGGCATGCCCGGGATCTCGAACATTGGCATGCCGCCACTGGCGGCCTGGGTTTCGATCTCGATCTCCTTGTCGTCGAGTTCACCGGCGCGCAATTTGCGGCGAAAGGACTCCCTGGTGGCGGCGTTGGCGCTATTGCCGACCAGGGCGTCGAGCACCCGTTCCTCGGCCGCGACCTGGGCGCGGGCCTGGACATCCTTGCGCCTGCGTTCGCGCACCTGCACGATCGCCACTTCGATCAGATCGCGGATGATCTGTTCGACGTCGCGGCCGACATAGCCGACTTCGGTGAATTTGGTGGCTTCGACCTTGATGAAGGGGGCGTTGGCCAGCCGCGCCAGGCGTCGCGCAATCTCGGTCTTGCCGACGCCGGTGGGCCCGATCATCAGGATATTTTTCGGCAGCACTTCCTCGCGCAGGCCTTCGGGCAGCTGCTGGCGGCGCCAGCGGTTGCGCAACGCGATCGACACCGCGCGCTTGGCGTCGTTCTGGCCGACGATGAAACGGTCAAGTTCGGATACGATTTCACGGGGAGAAAAGTCGGTCATGAGGATTTCAGGCCCGCTTTGGATGTGGGGAGTGGGTGACTGGCGGAACTCAGCCGCATGGCAGGCTTTCGATGGTGACGTTGCGGTTGGTGTAGACGCAGATATCGGCGGCGATGTCGAGGGCGCGGCGCACGATGGTTTCGGCGTCATGGGTCGAATCGATCAGAGCGCGCGCCGCCGCCAGCGCATAATTGCCGCCCGAGCCGATCGCCGTGACACCGGCCTCCGGTTCGAGCACATCGCCGGTTCCGGTGAGGACCAGCGAGACCTCTTTGTCCGCGACGATCATCATCGCTTCGAGACGGCGCAGGTAACGGTCGGTGCGCCAGTCCTTGGCGAGTTCCACTGCCGCCCGGGTTAATTGCCCGGGATATTGCTCAAGCTTGCGTTCCAGCCGCTCAAACAGCGTGAAGGCGTCGGCGGTGGCTCCCGCGAAGCCGCCGATGACGTCGCCCTTGCCCAGCCGGCGCACTTTGCGGGCGTTGGATTTGATCACGGTCTGGCCGAGCGAGACCTGACCGTCGCCACCCACCACCACAAGCCCGCCTTTGCGCACGGTCAGGATGGTGGTGCCGTGCCAGACGGCCGGCCCGTTTTCGCTCATCTGCATGATTCACCTCTATTCGGTGGAGATTTAGGCACTCATGGCCTTCCGCACAACCGGCTGGCGTGCCATGGGCGCCCCTGGGCCGGAGCTCCCCGGGAGCCTGCTGCAGCTCAATTGAACCCTTCGAGCCCGCTCTTGGCGCAGAAGCCCGGGTGCTGCTAAAAGGGGGCCCGGTCCCGAAAAAAGGGTCGGCGGCGGCGGGTGTGACGCGGGCAAACAGCGGTTTGGTCGGGGTTAACGCTTCCTGCCTTAGACATTCGATCGGCAAAACCGGGCATGACGCCTCATGCTCCATGGGAAAATCTCAAGGCAAATCTCAAGGCAGTTTTCAAGGCAGGTTTTATGCGCACAGCACAGATCCGGCGCACCACCAGCGAAACCGGGATCGAGGTCAGTCTCAATCTCGATGGTTCGGGCAAATCCGACATCGCGACCGGCATCGGCTTTCTCGACCACATGCTCGATCTTCTCGCCCGCCATTCCCGCATCGACCTCACGGTCCGGGCCAAAGGTGATCTTCATGTCGATCATCACCACACCACCGAAGATACCGGCATTGCCATCGGCCAGGCCGTGAAACAGGCCCTGGGGTCGATGCGCGGCATCACCCGCTATGCCAGCGTCCACCTGCCGATGGATGAGACCCTGTCGCGGGTGGTGATCGATATTTCGGGACGGCCGGCGCTGGTCTTCCGGGTTGGCTTTCCCCGCGACAAGATCGGCGAATTCGACACCGAGCTGGTACGCGAGTGGTTCCAGGCCTTTGCCATGAATGCCGCCCTCACCCTCCATGTTGAGACTTTCTACGGTGAAAACAGTCACCACATCGCCGAGTCCTGTTTCAAGGGCCTGGCGCGGGCCCTGCGAGCGGCGGTGGCAATCGACCCGCAAACTGCGGACGAAGTGCCGTCGAGCAAGGGTTCGCTCGGTGGCTAGGTTTGTCCCGTGCCGCAATCGCGCGTTCGCGCAGGTTCATGAGTGAAGAGGCCGCCAGATGCCTGTCTATACAATTCACGCCCCTTTATCGCCGCGTGCGGGGGCGCGTTCCAGCGACGACATGACTCTGGTGCGCGACGGATTCCATTTCTGGGCTTTTGTCTTCGGCCCGTTATGGCTGTTGTGGCACCGCTTGTGGCTGGCATTTCTGGGCTTCATCGCTCTGCTCGGTCTCATCGAGGTCGCCGGGCGCTTCGGCCTGAACGCCTCAGGCCGCGCCTCGGTCCAGATCGTGCTCCTGATCCTGCTCGGAGTTGAGGCGGCGAGCCTGCTGCGCTTTGGCCTTTCGCGGCGCAACTGGCAGCAGGTTGATGTCGTGGTTGCCCCGGATGAGGACAGCGCCATGCAGCGCTTCCTCGATCGCAGCGCCGGCAAGGTGGAGCCGCCGCTGCCGCCGCTGACCGCGACCTTCGCGGCGCCGGCACCGGGCAGCAACGAGATTGTCGGACTGTTCCCGCAACCAGGAGGGCTGCGGTGAGCGTTGCCATCATCGATTACGGCTCGGGCAACCTGCATTCGGCGGCCAAGGCCTTTGAGCGTGCCAGCCGGACCCTGCCCGATGCGCAGCAGATCCGGGTGACGTCGGATCCGGATCGGGCGTTTCGCGCCGATCGCATCGTGCTGCCCGGGGTCGGTGCCTTCGCCGACTGTCGGGCAGGCCTTGAGGCGGTCGACGGCATGATCGAGGCCATCACCGAGGCGGTGCGGGTCAAGGCGCGCCCCTTTCTCGGCATCTGTGTCGGCATGCAGCTGATGGCGGAGCGCGGCCTTGAGCATGGATCAAGCGCCGGCCTCAACTGGATCGGGGGCGATGTCGAGAAAATCACTCCGGCCGACGAAAATCTTAAAATTCCGCATATGGGCTGGAATACGCTGGAAATCCTGCGCCCCCATCCCGTGCTCCAGGATCTGCCGAAGGGAGCGAGCCACGCCTATTTCGTGCACTCCTATCACCTCCATGCGCGCGATCCTCGGGATATCATCGCGGTCACCGACTATGCCGGTGCGGTCACCGCCGTAGTGGCCAAAGACACGGCTGTCGGCACC
>Ga0123357_10001627_pt1 | contig 24071 bp, 10 predicted proteins | sample TergutEmb28metaG_FD_89873 | JGI IMG/M metagenome (GOLD analysis project Ga0123357, IMG submission 89873) | Embiratermes neotenicus P4 segment gut microbial communities from Petit-Saut dam, French Guiana - Emb289 P4 | ecosystem: Host-associated > Arthropoda: Insects > Digestive system > Gut ... | reverse complement strand
TTCGTGAGTTCATTAAAATTGAGTCGGCGACTGCTGTGCAGCGTGCGTTTCGTCTTCGTTTCAACATTCAACCTCCAACGAGGAAGAGCATTTGTCGCTGGAATCACCAATTTGAGCAAATAGGCTGCCTGTGTTAAGGCAAAAGCTCCGGCCGACCACGTGTATCAGAAGAGAACGTGAGACGAACTCAAGACAATTTTGAACGTAGCCCACGCAAGTCAACCCGTAGAGCAAGCAGAGAACTTGGAATACTGCAACCAACTGTCTGGCGTGTGTTCAGGCGCCCTTTACTGCTCAAGCCATACCGCCTACAACTGGTACAGGCTCTTTGAGTCCATCTTTTTTAATCACCCTGTATATTAGCAATATATTTCTTAAAGCACTCCTACATGTTTCGATGTTTATACATCATCTTCAGGGAGTCTTATTATGTACGCTAAATTACAAAATTAACAAAATGGTAACATTGATACAGGTGATTATTACAGAAATTAATAACAGGCTCCCCAATGATTACATATAAACATCGAAATATGTAGGAGTGCTTTAAGAAACAAATATTGTCACTATATACTGTGCATTAGTTGGACAAATATTATACAATTCTACAAAATGCACGGAACATAGAGCAAGAGTACGTACGATAATTTGCAATATAATCTATCATATTATAAGGACTGGAGGTAATTAGGTGCTGGAAAGTGAAATATTCTCAATAAAATATTCTCGGGCTACCAGCCGCGTCAGATGGTTGAAAGGCTAATAAGCCAAGGTTTCGAGGACCATGTCTGTCCTTGTCGTCAGGGAACCGATTTTCCAAACCATAAAACAATTCGACATTGGTGCGGTTATCTCAGTCCACATCCCAACTAAACAGCTGGGATCCCAACAAAACAGCAGGGGCACATCAGGCATTTACGGAACCAAAGGTGAACACCAAAGACATCTGCAGTCTGCTGACTCCCACCACACGAGTCTGGCACTTGTCCTTACTACGTGCTCTGTCGTCTTCTGTCTTGCTCAGCTACACAAAGAGACTATCTTCACACACATTTTTCATGTAAAAAAAACCAAATTCACACGGCACTGAAGTCAATAAACATTGGTGTTATCTCGATACGGTGTTTAGTCACATAATGCCATACCTAGCATTGCATGACTCTAAATCACTGCATTTCACCTGGTCCTCAGGTCAGCACATCTCACATTAGAATGATATGCGGATAACATCACTTTGACATGGGACGGCACCCTTAAGTACAGTGAACAGTTTACGCGAATTGTGTGTTAACGCCACTTCATATTACTGAAAATTATTTATTCCAGTGAAGAAGAAAAAACACCGAAACTGTCTAAAAATGCGCAAACGATTAAAATGTTACTGATGTCAGCTGGCTTAGGTACTGTTCAATGAAAATCAGAAGCAATGTAATTTGTGGTTTGCGTGTCATTTTGCCTTCGTTTCGTTTGCTTGCCCCTTGTTTTTGTCTTGTTTTCTGTTAAACTATTTTCGGTTATGCGCCCGCATTTTGGAATGCAAGTTACACACCCATATGACTTGTTTATTTTAGATCACCTTTAATACTATATTAGCAAGTAGGCCTATGTCTTTCGAGTGACCCTTCACTCCAGATTACTTTCACGTGACTGATTTCAGACAACATTCAGTGAATACCGGGGGAATGCAGGAGACGGGCACACACACATATCTTCCAAACCACGGTTAACCGTTTGCTCCCTACAATTCCGATTATACGACCTCTGTTTGATAAATAACTCCGCAGTGAACTACCCAATAAAAACATTTTTTTTTTCATCATAACATTTACATTATACGACCCCTACAGTTTGTTCTAATAACTCAGTATTCTACATGATATCACAAAACAAGCTGCACAGATAATTCCATCAGGTCCCATGTCTCTTACTGCACCAGACATGTTGACACGACAGTCCTCGGTCAACGAGCATTAAGAAAACACGATGTGCGTAAAACGTAAAGTACATGTAAAAGTACACAATAAATTGTGAGGAACAATTTAGTACAGAATTCAAGAGTAATAATTATTTTATTTACTATTCTTCAAAATTGTTTATATTGGATTCAGAACTAACTTACTCCATGGAGTAAGTTAGAAGCTAACCAGTTTTACAGCTAGTCAATTCCCCGCAATTTATGGAACCCGAATGTTCATTCAGATTTAGAACATCAGATATAATAACGAACCATTTCAAGATTCAATAGACCTCGTAAAAGTTAATTAACAGTGTGAATAAAAAATCCAACATGCAACAGTATGCAGGTATTTATTCACTGCAAAACTACTCTACATGTTTCGGGTGTCAGCACCCATCATCAGGAGTATCAAAAACTGTACCCGCAGACCAGACCACGTAGGAGGGGAGTAGCAGTACAAGTAGTATGACCTGTACCGGAGGTTGCGGGTACAGTTTTTGATACTCCTGATGATGGGTACTGTGACACCCGAAACATGTACAGTAGTTTTGCAGGGAATAAATACCTGCATACTGTTACATCTGTTGGATTTTTTATTCACATTGAATTATGATGCACGGAACCACGAGCTTAAAGTTCAATTAACAGATGAACAACATGCGTCCGGGGCTGAAACATACTACACCTGAATTAAAGTAGTTTTAATAGAAAATAAAAATAAACACGTCTTAATAGCTACTGTGATACTATTTCTGAAGAAACTTCAGAATCCAAAAACTTGTAAATTATAATCTCATATATCTACAATATGACATAATATGCACTTTTTACCTTTTACACAATTTTTTACACGAAGCTTGATGGTGATCGGTGTATAGGATCGAAACATGTAGCTAAAAATTTGAAATCAAATAAGAATTGTGTTTGATAGTAACCCTGAGTTTTTATTGCTTCATCTTCATCTCGCTCAATTTAAACAGCTTGCTACAAAATCTGTACGTCTGTCTTGGTTTTTCAGTCCGCATTATGTACACACCTCATCCTGATATATTACGGTTACCATCACCCATTGTCTTAAACCACAAGTCTCCCCAAACATCTTCCGCAACAAGTAGAATCGGTCTGGTTTACGAGGATTTGTAGAAGGTATTGTATGGCTTGATACATCGTGAGTAGGTAGCGCTACCTCCCTTCCTCCCCATCTTTTCCCATATAGAGATCAAATTTACTTTCCTACCCTTAGACTGAAGAACTTCTAGAAAACAATCCCAAACGATAAAGCTTTTCCGCTTGCCACAGTTTTTGTTCCATTCAAGTTGTCCCTAGTCTAGTAAAGCAACCACGTGTCGCCTATATAAAAAACGGCGTTACTATTTTGACAGAATACATCTCGCTGTGTATAGCTAAATCGAGGAAAACGTGCTAAGCGTTCAGTTATACATAACACGTATTTTCTTATGGAGGTATAGGCTACATGTTTCGGATTAATTACCTCATCCATCATCACGCTTTGTACAAGATAAATAGCAAGAATACAGTAATGACATGTCAATTTCAGTACATCTGTTTTTTCCCCGTGGGATTCCACATTACAACTAACATTACAACATATAATGTAGCAGTAACAACACACAATTGGGGTTAAAAACATCGATGTTTTAAACCCTGAGTTGTAATGTGGGATGCCACAGGAAAGAACACAGCAGATGTACTCAAACCGACATGTCATTAAATTCTTGCTGCTTATCTCGTACCAAGGCTTGATGATAGATTAGTTAATTAATCCGAAAAATGTAGCCTATACCTCCGTAAGAAAATATATGTTGTGTCTAAGTGCGAACTGTGTTACTGTTGACTTTTTGATTTACTGATGTTTAACGACGCTGCCAGTAACTCAAAATACACAGCGTCTGTCAGTAGAATCGGTTAAAAATCAGTAACGGTGACAAAGTTGTGGCCTAACCCGCAGTATTATCCCTTCATTCAAGTGGAACTGAGTAAAAACACGAAAAAAGACAGTATAGACAGTCTTCGGATCAGACTATAAAGCAACGGTTACACCCAACCCTTTTTGGCCTAATGGTGATTCAGTGTTTTTCAGAACACACAAGGACACAGTGTCTAGCCAAGGCCCGCCCGCGGAGAATTTTGAAATGAACAAGCGTCTTTAACTCTTCCCTAGCAAAGCCGAAATAGAACGCAAAGGAATTTTTTCAAACTTATGAGCTATTTGTTTATGGAGTCACACACGACATTACTAATTTTCGTATTTTGTGAAAATGTGCTAAAAATAGCAACAACCAAATCCAGGTTGTGAACTGCATTTTTAATAAATTACTACTTTCCTAATATTTTTATTGCACAAGAACTATACAAAAATACAAAGACAAAATTACACACTTAGTTCAATCGTCATTCTGTGCCTTGAATTTTTTGTTGCCCGCATGCAGACCAAATACTGTCGACGTTGCCCGCACCACATGAAAGGTTGAGGGGTTCTGGTCTGGCAATAGGTCAACTCTTAGGCCTATTTCCGCGCGAAGAAGTGAAACAGTGCATTGTTGTACCTTTTGTCCACAGTTTCATTCTCCCCCCCCCCCCGCAAAAAAACCCTGCAAAGTAGATTATAATACCCACATATACGCCGTGAGAGTTCCGAGAACCCGACAGTAAATGTTTACATCGATTAACTGCCGTCATTTTTGAGTGTCGGGAGTCAATTTTGATTACAACATGTGTGCACAAATCCTGCAAGAAAATGTACGGGGGCGCCTAACAATTGTGGACCCTCATTTATGTAACTCGTTTCATGTTACACTTCTGGCGCCTATAATTTGAAGGACGTTCCTAGATTTGTGGACCCTTGGATTATAATGTTAAAATTATAAATATCAGACTACCACAAACTGTCACTCTTTGTACAGTCCACTAAGCCGTTTCTACACTTTTTGTATTGGCGGTGGCGAAATAATTATTATTCGAGAGAAGGTGCGCAAGTGAAGGAGCGCTGGTCGCACAGCATCGCGGTGATAATGCTATAGTTTGCAGACTGTGAAATAGCTATCCACTGTCCACGCTAACTGAACATCCCACAGCAAGATACATATTAATGTTACGTAATAATGCATTTAGACACAACACAAGATAAGAAACGAAATGAGGCAGAACCCGGAAATGGATGCGACTCGACCGTTACATAACCAGTAATGGTAAATACGAAAACTACACACTGTTTGACAATGACGAAGTTTTTAATGAAGTGCGTATTTTTGCATAACGTTTTAATTTTGGTATGTCAGAAGTTAACAAACCAAAACGCGGGTGGTTATTACTTTGGAAGATTCAAATCTTAAAGAAGTATTTCAGTTAAAAGAAAAATAACTAAACGACGGCAAAATAGAGATGTAATGTGGAATAAGAAACCAACTAGATGTCACTTAGTATTATATTTATTTCTCCTTTATAAGTTGCTCAACATGTTTCGGGCTACCTTGTGCCCATCTTCAGGAGTGGACGACTTAGTGGTATTTTTGTGTGGTGTAGTGCCGTGGCTGTGTAGGCGGTCAGATCCGGTTGGCTGGTTGTGTGTCCATTGGGGAGTACGTAGCACAAGTGACATCTAGTTGGTTTCTTATTCCACATTGAACTACGATGCACGGTCAACCACACATCAAATTTAGAGATGTAATCTTTAGTATATTTTGCACCTAACAGCAGTACTTTTTAGGATCGTTACCAAAATTTCGAAAAGCGACTATGAGCTTCGTCATGTCTGTAAGTCCGTCCGCCAGCAAGGAAAAACTCGGCTCTCATTGGACAGATTGTCATGAAATTTGATATTTGAATACTTTGCGAAAAACTATTGAGGAAGTTCAAGTTTAATTAAAATCGGACAAGAATAACGGGCATTTTACATGCAGATCAATACACATTCTTGAACCTATCTCGTTCAGTTCTTCTTAGAATGACAAATGTTTCAGACAACAGTGTAGAGGAAATAAAAATACACATTTTATGATCAGTAACTCTTTTTCGAGGGTCGTGCCGTTTATAAGATAATGTGGAAAAATATTGTAAAGTGGGGCAGGCCAGAGATGAAATATGTCGCATGCGCATTGCATGCCGGTTAACTAAGGCTACACATACACTCACAATATGTAATACTTATTGCTTTTCCACTGCAACAATGGTTTCAAGAACGCGCCCCAGTGTTGCATTTTTATGTATAGTGCCTGTCTTGTTTCAAACTCGAAACCAGCCAGAGTAATATCAAATTTCGTCGCGTCCAACATTCAAAACCTATGTACCTAATTTAAAGATACCAATTATATTAAAACTTTGTCTTTGTCAAAATTTTATCTTAAATATATCATACACAAGAAAAACTGATTAACTGTAGTACAAATATTTCAGATGTCATAAAACTCAAACTGGACGCATGCACTTCATTCATGCTAGTCACACAGAATGCTCCATCAACTAGTTGATGTGGAATACATCACGGAACAAAACGTCTTCCAACGTTATGGTTTTAATCTGTTAAATTGTTTATCTGAGAATATTTTATGTTTTTCTTTAACGGTTCTACACTGAACTTTATCTCACACTAGACTAGCAGTTTATAAAAGAAAAAGCAAACGACACAACAAACGTACTATCTCAAATGTTAATTTATAGTTGAATGATAAGACACACACACACACGCACATACACACACACACACACACACACACACACACACGATCCTTCATATGAGCCGCCAATATTTGCTAATTGTAATATACAATTACATAAATCATACAACAATTTGTAACAATTTCTATAATATAGATTCATAAATAACAAGTTGTTTAGAAGTACTGAGCTCTCAGTCCTTCAAAATGAATTTAATTCCCTGCATACGATATGTGTGTAAGGCCTAAAGACGGCTTGCAATAAATAATCCGATAGAAGTAAATGTAGTACAGTTCTGTTTTATCGTAATAGAGCTGTAAGTAGTTATGTTAATCGAAACTTGTCACTTACTGCCACTGTCACGATCACCAAGAAAGTCCCACTGGACACTACCCTTAGCCCGATAAATTCAGGACACATTTTTCACACCCCGTTTCTCCAACATTATGTTTCTAGCAGCTTCATTATTTGTACTCTACACAAGCGTAAATATGATTGGGACGAGTAATCGAGATGGATTAGACGAGGGACAAAAGAATGAATATAAAATTTTTAACCAGAAAACTAAAGGCAAGTAACGACCTAGGCACAGATGAAATAAATTAAAATATGTGACGAAGCTACGGGCCAGACGATGTTCTTGGGTTCGATTCCCGGCATGACAAAGCTGATTTACCTACTCAAAACATCAAGACCGGCTTTGAGGTTATATTTAATTGGTACTGGGTTTCTTCCGGCAGGAGTCAAGCGGCCGGGGTATGTAACTGACCTTTCACTTCTACCCAGCAACGAGGTTAAGAATGAAATGAGCTATACTTTTCTTCCCTCTATACGCCGTCGTGATGTGGGCAAAGACAACTTTGCTCTCACCTAGATCTTAGAGCAATGTTTGTCAATGTTTTTTTTTCGTGTCCCACTAACATAAAAAAATGTAAGTGTATCATTAGGTACCGCATATATTAGCAGTATGTAGCACGCAGTTTCTGCTCATATAGTTTAACTTTTTTACGGATAACAATTGTGCAACACTATAACTTTAATAACACAGGAAATCAAATACAAATCATCAAATCTCATTCATGTGCTCTTCTGTCAAAACTGAAATATACGTATTAAACACCGTTAATGATGTAAATGAACAGTCACGAAGAATAACCAGGATATTCTACTGTTTCTTACACCACATCATGCAGAATCTATACGTTATTCCTCGATGACGGTCGAGGGATAATGTATAGATCCTGTTAAAAATATGAGTTTGTCTCACTGCATGACCTTGCCACTGGTGGCCATTGGTTAGGTGTTCAGTTTATAAAAAGGCTAAATTCAAATACACGCACAGCTCTAACCACAAAGAACACTACGGAAAGTAACTGTATATTGTCTCGCGTAAAAAAAGCAGCGCACTTGGTCAATGGAATACATCAGTAACTGGTCATATAGCAAGAAGGGTCGTCTCTCCCCAGCACACAAACCTGCCAAGGTCAACTGCAAACTCCTCAGTCAGTATGAGTAGGACCCTCAGTTCCTCAGGCCTGGCAAGCTCTTTGGCGTATTTAAACATGTTACAAAATTCCGTTGTCAGTCGCGATTAAACGATAATGGACAGTGTTCTTACATTAGATAATGAAAATAGTATTTTGGTAAACACTTTATAAACGGTTTTCTATTCATTTAAATACACGCATACAATTTTTATCACGCAATTAATGTCTTCCAAATTACAAAAACAAAAACAAAAAAACAATTTCGCGCCCATCCGACGACTCTCCGCACACCACCAGTGGTGGGCGTAACACCAGGTGAAAAGTACTGTCTTAGAGAAATGGTATGAGAGGTAAATTGTATTCCTCTGGCTCAGGATGGGACCCGCAGTGGGATGTTGTGTACCCTGGGCTGAAACTTTGGGTTCTATAAAGGGCGACCAGTTTCTTGATTGGCCGAGCGATTGTCAGCCCCACAAGGAGGTATTTTCATAATGAAGTATGCAGCTTAACTGCTGTAAGAATCGCATGCAAGATCTTCATGCAAAGAAATGAGATTAGCTGCGTCAAGTGCACCCCCGTCTCAGCCGATCGGAAAATTATACACTGCCTATACAGCAACGTCATAATATTCCCGATAGGAAGTTACGGACCCACGGCTGACAAACAACAAATCGCACTGCACGTAGCCAGTATGAATTATACTGATTACAATGCCGCTAAGCTTAAACAAGTGTAAACTGAATCGTGGACTTCAAATTGCTTCCACCTTCAGGAGCATCAGAGGGTCTTGTTCAGAGATGTGTAACTTACAGTTATATTAGATAGTCATAAAAACAACAAATGATTAAAGAAAATATTCCGAAGAACAGACGCAGGCTCTGTATATCAGGAAACCTAAGCCTCAGAATAAAGCCAGGAATAAGAAAGTTGCATAAAACGTACATTCATTGAAATTTAGCCGTTTTACAAAAGTCAAATACATGACGTGACATTTGAGGTCGCGTGGGTCTTGATGCTCTACCAAACTACAAGGCGTCATGCCTCACAAGTTAGCAGTTCTTCGACCACGTTTTGGAAAGTAAATGCGCGCAACTATAAGCTATTACGTCATACAGCAATAACTACAGCACCCACATAGTGTACAATGTTAAAAATAACCCTTTCGACATTATAATTAATACACACTACTCTAGATTAGCTTGCTGGGATTGTCTTCTTTTGATCTGAAAAACTCCCTGAATATGGCACCCCGCTGCCGAAACATAGGGGATTAATATTTGTCATACATTTATTTTATTACGTAAGTATGTGTTTTTATGTATTAATTACAACAATGTGCACGGTATGCGTAACATAAAAGCCCTCTTGACAGTATGAAACTTATTTACGATTTAAGAAAATAATATTAACGTGTTTATTATAATCAAAAGAGAGGAGGGAAGACAGAACTGGTGTAGGCGTACATTTGGATTAAAACGTCTGAATGAAATTAGGAAATACGAGGGTTTAAAATATAAAGATAAAAGAAGTCGAAAATCACAGAAGGTGATAACTGTGTCATGTTCGTTCAAAATCAGCATGGCACCGACCCACCTCAAACGCTCTCAAATTCCTTTTCCAGTTTCTGTTGGCAACCGTGACGGGGTTCTGTCAATAATGCGAAAACTGGAAAACAAAAAAGTATCCATTTTGTGTGTACTTTTCTGTGTTGGTTGTCACCAATATAAAAAAATTAGGTTAAGCTTGGTGGATTACATTGTATGCGTTTTTTTTTATCTACGCTGCGAAATTTTGAGTTTCTTACTGCCATTGGTGCACCTAAGGGCTGCAGCTCCACTACAAACAGAAATTAAAGACACTGATTTTTAGACAAGATTTTGTCAAAGGTCTTAGGTGATTTACGCTTCAGCCTAAATCAGCCACTGAAATCAGCTGATGACTAGTGTATTGGAATATTGAAAAACACAATAACAACTTCCGAATGTGTAGAAGTTTTTCTTTTTACGTTAGTTTTAATTTTCCCTGTATGTCGGCTCGAAGATTGGCATGTTTTTCGTAACATCGTTTTTAATCTAGAACACAAATTATACGAGTATGTAGTGTGTCAGCTCCCGTCCTCGACAAAACTTCTGGGTGCCCCTATACTCACAGCGATGGGACTGAAGATTAAAATATTCTGGGATGTTATGCTGTGTCTTGGGTAATTAGTAACGGATATTTCGAAGGATCGTAATGTCTTTATTGTCAGCGTCGAGCGGTTCAAAAAAAGAGAGAGAGAGAGAGGTCACGAAATGACACAGCGTAACATCCAGGCAGACTTGACCCCTTATCTATGTTCTCAAGTTTGTGTTTCTGTAACTACTCTGTCAAGCCGGATGCAGCATGGCATAAATATTGCAAGGCGCTGGGAGTAAGAAACACAAGCGGCTACCTATATTACAACATACGCGCGTTCGGAGAAATACAGAGCAATAGTTGGAAATATTACTGAATGAAAAATCCACACAGCGTCCTATTCAATTGGTACTTGGGGATTTTTTCCCCGGGAGAAAAGCGACCTGGGGCTGGAAGCTAATCCCTCACCTCCAACTACAGCTAAGGTTAATAAAGAGTGGCGCGATACTTCCAAACTTACATGTAACTTCGCAACGTGAACAGTGATAAAATCACTTTAATTTCACCACACAGATGCACAATATTCATTACACCATTTTACTGTGTTTCTCCTACATATTTCGGTGTTACATTCACCGCCATCAGGGAGAAGTTATATGCCCTTTACTTAAAACAGCACACTCTTACGCAGGTACTGTCTATGGTTTCTGCAACAGTTGCGCCGTAAATTATAAAAGGTACAACTTTGTATCTACAGAAGTTACAATATTTATACAATGGTTAAAATCATAATGTTGCAGTATTGTGCTATATGCTTAAAACCTTAAAAATATATGGTACAAGTATTCTACATACTACACGTATGTTTACAGTTCGCTATGATCGGCTGTCATTTTCGTGGGTTGTGAAAAGTCGTGACAATATATGTTCATCATTCTTCAAATTATAATTGGGTTCGTTGGATATAAAACCCCAAGAAGACGCCGTGTCCCATTTTGGCAGAGTTTCCTGTGCCGTGGCTGTAACCATTGGCAATATCTGCATAACAGCGTGTGGCTTTACCTAAAGGGCACATTAATTTCTCCATGACAATTGTGAATGTAACACCGAAACATGTAGGAGAAACACAGTAAAATGTATGTAATGAATAAATATTGTGCAATACTATCTTTATTGTTGCACCGTGCATTTCGTAGAATCACTTTAATTATCAAACCAACAAATGCACATATAAAATTTCACATTAAAACATTTAAAATCGTTCCAACATGTTTCGATCCTAAGATCTTCTTCAGGGAGCTACGTTGTCCCTGGCTAAAGTCATTTTAAAAACACTCACTAATTAATTCTTTATATTAACAGGGTGCTGTAGCAGCATGTCGTGTTGTGTAAGAGCACGTTGTTGAGAATGCGCCTGACTATGGTGTGCGTCGTGTGTTACGTAGTGGGCAATTTTAAATGTTTTAATATGAAATTTTATGTAAGTGCATTGTTGGCTTGATAATTAAAGTGATTGTGCAATACGTTGATGTAATTATATTGATGTTACACAATATGAGAATGAACGGTATGGAATAATTCAAAATAAGGGAAAAGTACACTATACCTTTACTACAAGAAAAATTTAAATCCTGCTCACATATGAAATAAGTGCATCCCCTGTTCTATGTTAGTGCGTATTTACTGGATTACAAAAATGTCCACCCAGCACAATTCGTTACCTATGTACTGTCCGTAATAAAGTAAAAGGCCTGAGGTTATTTCACGACACAGCACTAAAGACACAACCCGCAGTCACATTAATATTACTTATACCTCATTAAATATTAATCGTATCAATAAAGTATGCCGGGTGCTGATAATACTGTGTATGCATGAACAAATCATACGATGCATCAGCGCCGGCACGACATTTTCAAGGTGGTACACATTACCTACATGTATACTGACCAGATTTCTTTCATGATCAGTCTTGACAAGACAGTAACATAGTTGTTTAATATAATGTTTTCGTAGATTTTGTACTGTTGGATTTAATAGGTTTTAAATATAACAAAAAAGAAAATCACGGCAAAACCTCGACTGCACTACCTTACTCCTCGCCGCCAGCGCCCCTGACACAACGCGTAATTTCTAAGAAAAGATATTTTCAACTTGTGTATATTTTAAGTTGAAACGTAAAGAATCAAAATTAAATTCGCGATATTTGAATTTGGGGTGTCGTGTAGTTTGGTAGAATGATCACAACGTTTCGGCGGAACGAAATGCGCCCATCTTTATAGAACTGACCTGAAGACAGAGGCAGCAATATCGCCGAAAAGTTGGTACTTGTCTAGAAAGTTACATCACGTCACATAAAAAAACAGGGCTTTTTATACTCATTGGATTAGGCAACGTTCAGTGTCGACATCTCTCTCCAGATACCAAAATTTATTGAAACTGTTCGGCTTCTTCCAAGACTAAACATTTTGCCAGAAGAACAGACAAGTCATTGCGAAATCTGAAATTCACAAGACGATGTTGAACATTCAAGCCATCTAAGATGTTTGGCTGTGTCATAATATCCCAGAACACTTCAAAGTTCACCAGATGCGACAATTTTATGCATGTCTGCAAAGAAAACACAACAACCAAACATTCTAATATAGGATACAAAATGCAAGTTACACGCTTACCGACACACGCCATTTCTGGTACAGGCTGCCATCACTTTCCGGAGGCAATTCCGGCGTCCGTTTGCGCCTTTTTAACATCGGCTCAGGCTCTTCCTTGGGGTCATCATTGTGTTCCAACAAGTCTGGCATTTCCATAGTGGTTTGTTCAAAATACAGATTCTTTGAACCGAGCTTGTTCGCATACTCCTCCACAAAGGGGCTGTATTTCTCTACCATAGGCGTTGTAGCTAACAGGATTTTGTTCTTGGCTCTTTGCCTCTTTTCGTCTACATCTTCTGTCGGCAATCCAGTCTCTTCATTGTAATCCCGTCTAAAGCAGAGTTCGTGCTTTGAAACTTTTTCTTCTTCCGCGGGTGGCAAAGTGCAAGGAGGTGGGTAAACCAGTGGCTTACAGAAATGAGTAGGAAGCATGACATCACCGTTCGCAACTGCAGATAAAACGTCGTCAGACGGTTCGCCCTCAGGAACAAATTGTCGATTTTCGGCCATGTTGACGTCACAATGATCTGCAGTGACTGGGGCAGACACTTCTTTCTCGAACGTACTGTGCTCTTCGACTACCACCGGAATTTGGTCTTGAGATGCCACTATGGGAGAAGCATCCTTAGTCCCAGGCACGGTCAGTGAAAGTGATTCACCGTTGTTACAAGCACTGTTACTGATGCTTGTATCGGACTTGCTTGCTTTAACATCAGCCGGCCATTGGTTGGCTGAACTTGCCGCATCCTCAGTGGGCACAGACCTGACAACTGCTTCCGGGTTCGGACATATTTCTGCAGCCGATGGTGAAGAGGCAGTTAAGAAACTTTCTTCTTCGGTTGATGCAGAATGGTATTCTTGAGACGAGGGTGTATCTGACGACTTCACTGTCTTTCCTGGCCCCGCAGCTTTATATTTCACAATACTCAACCTCCTCACAAAAGAAGAAGCCTTGCTTGGTAATGAATGCTTGGTACCGGGTGATGGTGTTGATGCCGCACTATCCTCCGACTCTGACTTACTACTACCACTGATCTTTTCTTTCTTGTACTTTTTTGCCTTGCCCTTTTCCTCCATCGCTCCGATATACGAATCCCTCTCGGTAATCTTTTTTCTTCCGCCTATTCTGAAAGAACCCAATTTGACGCCGCCAGGTTTGTTTTTTGTCACAACCTTCGGTACAGTGCCACTGTTTTGTGACGAAGGCGATGCTGTTGACGTTAACTGGGAAGGGCTCTTGATTTCCTCAAGTTCTGGCGAAGAAACACTTTGTTCCGTTCGATTCTCCTCCATATCGTATTAACAGCAACCACAAATCACACAAATTTCGGTTATAATATTACAGAAGTTCAATAATCACAACGCAACGTCATGCAGTTTCCTTCCGAGAACAGCTAATCACAAACACCTGAATTATAATAACGTTGCCACACGATGTCACAATCTACGACAAACACTCACGATACGAATTGTAGACAAGACACTGATCCACACAGCTTCGAGAAGGCAACTGAATCGGGTAACCAAGTCACTACCTGCAGCCGCAGGGGGATGGAGGGGCGAACTGAAAGACGAGCATTGGCCGGGGGGAGGGATACGTAAAAATATGCAAACTGAATATAATACTCCAATAAGAAAATGTATACAGAATTTATACAGCGTCAATAATTAAAACATGATATTTCAATACGAATTAACATTTTATTTGAACTGAAATAAGAGTTTCATTTAACTTAGTGGCGTATTGGATAAAGAAATGGGAAGGGGGGCGAGGGGAAGTTCAATTGTAAAGCTGAGAAGAAAACAAATGACATCAGTGGTGGCACCACAAGAGTAATAGAACAAGATAACGAACGTTTAACAGTTAAACATTCACGACATCAGATGACGTTACATGCAGTAGGACAGCCGCCATTACAGTGAGGCTGAACTGTCATCTGATCTGACCTTACTTCCATGTCGAAATTCTATGGCCTCCTCGGGTCGAGAATTAAAAAAAAAAAATTGACAGACAACACACTGTTGCCACACAAATTTAAAAATCACTTAATGGTGTTTATGGAAACAAATGTTATTTACCGTGAGAGTCATACGAAACACATAAATACACTTTGAGCTAAAAATACATGGTCTTTCTAACGTTAGAAGCTATGCATACAGCTTTAAAACATTATATGTTACCGAATGACTGACCCACTTTGGATGTCTTCATTTCTACGTGTCAAAACATAATGTTTGGTATATGTAAGTCTGCACGTACATTTGTAACATTTCTTATACATTGTACTCCGTACTAAGTTTCCTTTATCAATTAAAATGCGAACAAATAAAGGTCTTGTTTTGGATTTCGGTACTGTTCAATTGTTAGATGTTTCGACGTTTCGGAGGAAAGTACTGCATCCAGGTCCACAGTGTCAATTGTTTTGAGTGGCTGCTGAAGTGATACGGAGCAAATATTGTCCGTTATACAAAAAAGATTGAGGTACACACCTCCAAAACGTCGGAACATTTGACCACTAAACCGTGCATAAATCCAAGAAAATATCATCTGGTGAACGACCGTCGTTAAAACCCGAAAACTTATTACCAGTTTTGAACAGCTGGTTCAAAACAGTACAACACAAACACTGACTGAAAAGGCAGACTCAACAAATGAAACCTCAGAAATAAAAGTAAAGGATAAAGATATGCCCATGCCAAGCAGGTAGAGAGGGAAGGTAGTGGTACAGCTCTACCCATACTCAACCTCGGCGCTAGTCAGGGTGTATGATCAACGCCACTCACCGTCCGCTTTACCCTCGGTACCGTTTGTACAGGAGGCAGGATGGGCCTCGGGACCGGTCCGGACGGGTCCGGTCAAGTCTCGCCCCCACTAGTGTTCGACTCCTTACATATTCGAGGGTGAATTAGATTACTGTTTAAAAAAAAGTGGAAATGTGATTTATTCACCGTACTCACAACAACGTTACATTATGACTCATTCACAAAACCCACTACTCAACTGCATTCTGATCACTTCAAGTTACAAGCCATTTTCTGAGATCCAGCTTGATATTAGCCTATGCATCCCACGTGGTGAGTTTCCATTGGATATTTAATCCAGATTCCTATGCATAAACTCCAACCATGCTAACATTATGTGGACAATAGATCAATAGATATGAAGTTCAACGTTATGTAACTTTCTCTATTCTGTTGTTATTACATCCAGAACACCGAACGTCACCGCATGTGGGAGGTCTCACTTTCAAATTTCGACCAGGAGAACGGTCAACATACCTGAGGGTCCCGTTGTTTATCTCTGTCCATCCCGGTAAATTCCGGAAGAGCAGGCCTCAAATAGAATATGGACTCTTCTTTCCCCATCCTTGTCACTGATCATCCTAACATTTGGCTCTACATTAGTGTCGTTAAACAAACAGAAACTGGCAGGAACGACCTTTCCGTCCTAATTTATTGCCGCTGTTATTTCAGCCACTGTTATTAGAAACCCTGGTGAAATGGAGAAACGAAGGCTAGGGTACAGTTGTCCCTGTGCACGCCATGAAGGCATATGGATAAATGGAGGTACAGCTCCACGCTCTTAATTTCGGCGTTCGATGGAGGTCAGTGGTCACCTTAATAAATCGGCCGCTTTATACCCCTATCCACTGAAAATGGTGCTGGATGGGCACCAGAGCCGGTCTAGAGGCTTCGGAAAATAGAAAAATATCTTTCCTCTGCCGGAAAACGAAACCGTTTTCCTCGGTCGTCCAGCCCAGAGGCTAGCCATTGTACTGACTGAGCTATTCCAGTTCCTACATGCCCGTAGGGCTTTTACGATTCTCTGAAAATTCGTATGGTCTCATTACAGTATTTTCAGTTGCTCTCACAGTTACATACAGTCATGCACACATAACACTGCATTACTTGCACTAATCTTCTTCCGTGTGACCGCCATCTGTTTGTTAACTTGCATCTATCAACAGGTGGCACTCAGCACGTGATATGTGACATAGGGGTCAGATGGTGACATAATTGCCTGATGGTTTGGTGACACAACACACACTGAATACGATAAAGTCAGTCTCTTGTGGAACCATAAAAGACATGCGAACGCTATCCATCTATGTTAAATACATACCGACAATGAACTCATACATTATTAAACACCACTGTATTAACATTATATGTTACTCCAACATGTTTCAAACCTCAAAGAGCCATGCACAGGCGGTACAACTGATACATTCCAGCAGCAAGGTCAACAGAATGAGCTGTAAAATTCAACTGTCTGCAGAGTGTGGTGTGTTAAGCAGCAGAAATATGATTCGCTGCACACTAAGTTTAATTTTAAATCTGGTGACCCATGCTGTTGACCATGTTGCTGGAATGTATCAGTTGTAATCCCTGAGGATGGCCCTTTGAGGGTTGAAACATGTTGGAGTGAAGTATAATGTTAATAAAGTGGCGTTTTAATAATATAGGAGTGCATTCGTCGGTACGGTATTTAATATAGTGAAATGAAGGTCCTACTAAAATTGTGTGCTATACCTGTGGAGTAACAATATTAGAAACTAGGTACAGTACCTTCTCCCCATTAGGTTGCTTTTCCTATGTGCATTGCTGCTAACTGTAGTTGGTCTTTTGTGTATTGTGTTATTATCTTGTGTATATCTTTGTTACCTCATGTGTATTGTTTTACTATGTGTGTATTGCTGTCTTACATACTTCAGTTATTGGATTGCTGGCTAGAAGTCAGTATCTGGAAGGTTCTGCGACCGGCCACCTCGGCACAGATTTTTCTTGGTTTCCCTGTGTCTATAAGCGAATGCTGAGATGGTTCCCAAGACTCCAAGTTCCTACTGCATGCTTCTCGTGTAGTCCATCCGACTTAAATTTCTTAGATCCTTACTTCATATTTATGTTATCTTTATTTCATATTTATGTACATGAATAATAACCACTGTCACCGGGTGACAGCCCATTTGCAGTTAAATATTTTATATATATATTATATGAACAAGATTAAGCTATCCATCTAATTACTTCTTTCTCAGGTTGTATTTTCAAGACCCGGGATTAGTCGATACGGGATATAAGAGCCGGGGTTAGAATCTCGGCAGTGACCCACACACTACACTATTCAATGACCACTGTGGTTCCTTCCTGGGGGCAAAGTGGCACCATATAGTGCTCAGGTTAAGAATCAGTGGAGCTATACCCCTGCTACTCCTGTATACCTTGATGGAGTAGGTACGGACACTTTACGTTTTAGGCTATATTTTCTTCTGCAGACATACAACTGACATGGACCCTCCCAGCACCGCTGACACTTTGCACCACCCTTTTGGACAATTTTCATTACACAACAATGTCCAGGGTCTGGGACGTTCCGTCAAGGGCGCATGCAGGAAAGAACCAGTTTTAATTCTGAACAAATTGATGAAGTACCATGCTAAAAAGTCAGCCAAACAGATTTTAATACACCAAGAATCGACCAGGGTACTTCAGAATTTGCATGAGCTTACGTGTATTAAACTTTGTGTCTTCTCCCCTCTCCCCTCCCCCCTCCCCCTCCCCGCCAATAAATGTGGATGAACGGAAGTGCGTACAGCAGTGGATGTCACTCATTCTTAAGGTAACGTAGCTCTGGTATCAGATGCTGTAAATTCTGCTGTCGCAATGATTGAAGTTGCGAAAGTACGGTTTCTATAAGTACCGACATTTTGTAATTTTGTATAAACTCAGGACTCAGTACCACGCCATGAACGGGCAAACAAGTACGCCAGAATCATCTAGAGTAAATCATTTATCATCTGATCTAATTGGCGGGAAGATCGGGTCAGAGAAGCCGTTAGGTCGGTTGTTCGGGATCCCCTTCCTAGATTACAGATTCACACTTAGAAACCTAAATAACCGAATTAGGCAATGTATGCCAAAAAAAAAGCATATATACTATACTTGACAAAGAATAAGAAAAGAAGGCCTAAAACACATTTTAAGGACTACATATGTCTTGTAAGTACCCGTAACTTAAAGAAGTTTAACTTGTATCACGTAAGCGTAAGTAGGCCTAGGCTAGCCTACGTGTCATCGGCCTGTTATGTAGTTCTGTAGGCTACATTATTGGCCCCCACAAAATACAGTGCAATATGTTACCTAAATGCTAAATTCAAGTTCTGACATACAAATAATTCGGAATCGATTTTTTTTACGATGGGTCGGAAGGGCGAGTCTGTCGTGTCGGAGTCTGTTGTTCCAGAATCGGATGGCTGAGGGTTTGCTGCACTTTCAAATCCTTATATTCTGATCATTCAGGAACGACTCTATAACCTATTTTTGGTTGAAAAAATTTAAACAACCTATGACCTAACACCGACATAGGAAATTTAACCAAAATAAAGACATACCACCATATTTTGTTAAAATATTAGAAAATCAAATATACGGTGCCCTTCCCACGCCACGTTGCTCAATCACACATTCATTAATTAGCCAACTGCCTTTTATACGCTGCTGCCCTCTACTAATAATACAAAATATATTTAAGTGAAATTTCCAGTGCATCTTAATTAAGTTTAAATATAAAGGATTATATTCACACACTGCAGTCATAGACCAATACTTCAACTTCTTAACTTCTAATCGCCCATAAACAGCCTTGCAAATATTGTCAAATCACAACATAACGTAGCAATTTAACAAAGACCACGGATGTCCTAAACCAATGTAATAGAATTCAGACAATGAAGATGACACAAACTCCTATGCCAAAGAATAAATCACAGCAGTGCTTAAAATACAATTAGTTGATTAGCAATTTGTTATATGATAATGTTTTGGGGTAAAGTTAGAAGCCTGTGAGTGGGTTAGCGTCCTGAGGATAAGACTGACAACACAGGAAGACATATATTTGTCTCTTTCTAGAGATCAGAGTCCGGAGCTTACAGAAAGATAAGAAAAGTGGTGAGTGCTGTCAAGGGTGTGCGAACATCGATCAATACTGTTACATGAGTCACCGCGAAGGAAGAAGCCAAACAAAGTGCACAACTTGCGAACAACAATACCCTACGCTTTTACTTACCGTTCCAGCACTCTGGTACATGCACAAACTGCTGCAAAATTAAATCACTCTGTATTTTTCCTATAGAATGTGTTACTGTAGTGCATATGTTTTCTGAAAGAACAGTGATTTTCTCCCTGTACAGCACTAATTGATTGGTTTTTGTAATGGGAACTGTGAAGTAGGAACTGAGTCTATATAAATTATTTGGATAATGTGAGGTACAAAAATCAAACATACTAGTAACTACATGTGCCATCTACCTGAAATTAAAAAGAGACTATGTATTCTGCTCACGGTTTATTTACGAATTTCTTACGCACAAACAACTATTAATTCTTTACCGTGTAGTCGGTAGTCACTAGGCCAAGGATGGAAAATCCCTATTCGATTTCCGGCATGTACGAAAGAGTTTTCCTTTTCTCTGAGTCCTACACAGCCCCTAGTCAATGTGTACCGGGGGTAAAGCGGTCGGGAGCACAAAGATGCTCACGTATATCTAATGCCGAGGAAAATAATTAGTGGAGCTACACCTTTCCTACATGCCTGCATGGAGGCACAGGGGCACATTTGCTTTCACTTTTTAGGCGCATTAGCGACACTGCGAAAAGTGAATATTAGTTTCGTCATATCTGTCCGCGTAGAACAACTTGGCTCTCACTGGACGGATTTTCATGAAATTTGATATTTTAATGTTTGAGGATTGCTCCGAAGCATGTCAAGAAAGTTAAGTTTGATTAAAATCTGACAAAATGAACGGGTACTTTACATGAAGACCTATGTACATTGATGATATCTCTCTGATTTCTTGTTTGAAAGAGAAATGTCTTCGACAAAAGTTGTAGAGAAAATCAACACATTATATCCTCAATTTTTTTCCGAAAATTTTACGTTTATGAGATAACATGGAAAACCAAAAAATGCACTATTGGGTTTCCACTGCAACAACTGTTACGCGAACGTGCCACAATGTTACGTTATACACACACTGTCCATTCAACACTAACCGCTAATGGACAAGCTGTGTGTTTTCTTTGTCTTACGATGTGAATTGCGGGATATTGTTTACATGAGTTTTGGCCTTCAAAGTGTGAATTTCTTTTAAAGCGCATTTTCTCTCTTCAGTAACCTTGGATCACTTGACTTCTCCCTTCAGTTCCCTATACCTTTCCTTCCTCCAACATGCATCGTTGATTTATCTCTCAAGCACGCCCTGATTTGTCAAGTTTAAGGAGCGTCACATCTCAGCACAGTAGGGAACAACTGCGCACAGTACACGTTGGCTAATTACAAGTTAAACTAATTTCCTGTATTGATACTAATTACATGGGAGTGTTTGCCTATTGTGCTACCTGATGATTAATTCACTGCACAAAGCCCCCCTTGTGTAGCCATCACAATCACATGCTACGTCTTAAAGTCCCAAAACAAGCAGGAAGTGTAGGTAAATGTAACACTGAGACGCTTTCAGATTTTTGGGTCTCGGACCCTTCATGTACTGTACGTAGTCATATTATAAATCCAGTGTGGTCACACTTTTGTTTTTGTTGAAAACTATACATACGTTATAGGGTGTTACAGCTATTACTTAGCGTCTGTCATCACATTGCTTTGTACAGTTTATTCTGTATATGTATATCTACGCTAATTTTGCCTATGTTAAATTTGTCCGTCGTACATAACCTCAATTCTTCGTCCAATTTAAATATTTTGTAATTGCTAACTCCAAATAATACGGGGCGTTTCATAATGTACTCCGGGATTACAAAAATTTATTATAGAAAAACCGTAGGACATATATTTACGAAACCTGTACAGATAGAAGAAACAACTCAAAAATTTACTGAAACTAGGTATCTGTGCAAGTATAAATGAAGTGGTCGCCCATTAACCGCTGAAGATGACTTTGAATGGGTTCGGGCCAGTTTTCTGCATAGTCCGAAGAAATCAACGGGAACTGAAGCTAAGATGCTATCGATATCGAAAACAACAGTGTGGAGGGTTCTGCTTAAGCAGTTGGTGTGAACAATTCCATTAAGGTAGGTCTTTTAGTTTTCTTGTTATAAATGTTTGTAATCACGGAGAACATTATGAAACGCCCTGTATTATGTACACAATCTGTAAAGTATATCCATTATACATATATATCAAATGCCATATTCCTAGACATAACTAACAAGTGTCAAATATTATGTCTGCACGCTGTAATTTTCCTTAATTATGCATCATGTAAGCAAATCGCATGAAGAAGTAACGCAGATTAGAGTCACTGATGTCGACAGCAAACAGTGTAACGGCAGTAACAGAAGTGGTCTTAAATGTCCGTAGGTCTTCAAGTAAAGTGCCTGTTATTTTTGTCCGAATTTAACCACATTTGAATATTCTCGAAGGATTTTAATAACACTCACCCCAATTACGAAATATGACAAAAATCCGTCCAGCGGGAGCCGAGCTGTTCTATGGCTCCCGACGGATATACGTAAGGACGGACATACATTTGTCTCTTGGCAAATTCGCAAATGCATCAGCTACAACATTCACAAAACGCGTCTGCAAATTGGGTGCATTATTTGACACCCGTTTACTCACAACTGGTCAAAGTATTCAAGAAAGTTACAAATGATATAGCCTGTTTTCGTGTCTGATGCAGATACAACACAATTAAGGTAATTTAAATAGTAAACAGTTGGGATTCACTAACTCGTAACCTCCCGCTGATAGAAGATATTCGTTTAAATTTGTACTACATTTTGCCAAACGCCCTATTTGATTTTATGGATCTGTCGTTTTTTATTTGTGTACGGAGGGCAAACATCCGTGGCTTCCACGCTCGACCTCAACATTTACTGGTGCAAGAGCTGTAATGGCCGTTGCCAGTTCCCAGATTACAATTTACGTGCGTCCCCTGTGCTACTGCATATTATTAAATTATATTTATTACGTGTAACATGCACCAGTAAAATATAGCCTGTAGAGTCACTGGGCTGCGGGCTGCACGAGCGAGGAAACGTGGTTCGATTACCGACAATAGCATGAGACATTTTTAATACATGCAATGAAATCGTGAACACCGTTGACAGAACTAACATTTAATATAAGCCTACCTTTATAGAGCTACATGTTTCGACCTTGCAAGGTCATCATCAGGCTAATATTAAAACGCTTAAAAATATCAAAATTTGTAAAAATTAGATCTCATTTCTAGCGTTTGTTTCAGCCTAAGAAGAAGGTATGTAGATATTTAAGTACAAGAGATCTCTCCCTTACAAAAGAATTGTCTTTCACAAAATACTCATGTACCTTCTTGTTACATGTTGTATAATTTTCGCCTCGTAATGAACTAAAGTTGAAACACGGAGAAAATTATAAAACAGACATTTTTTCTTATGGCACAGAGTTGTGTTGACTGAATCATTCTTTGACATATTAATTTAAAAAAAAAATAAAGGAATGTCGTCCGTCAAAATTAAAAATTTTTAAGATCCAGTTTAGTACATTTAGTACCTCCGAAGTCCAACCCTCCGCGTCGAAGACCACGATATTGTATAAGACATTTTCACGGCGAATATGAAGGTTGCAGTGTTCTGGCATGTGCCACATTACAGCTGGGCACAAAGGTACCAGCGTTTCAAAAGAACTTGCTTCATCCACCTTCGGGGCTGAAGAAAGACACAGCGGATTTCTCTAAAATGCTGGTAATATGTGCCAAACATCACGGCGTCACGCTCCACAAGACCTTAAGTTTCGTTTCTTATCCTGTTCACAAGACGCCAACCCCTATCTCTTTAACAGCTATCGCATGAAGATTCAAAGTTTTCTAACATATGACGCCGTCTCGACTGGCAATGAAAGAAAAGGACTACTCAGACCCTCAGGATGGAGGCAGCAAGCTCCTCCAAAACATCTGTACCTATTTACCAATAGACACCACGCCATATCCAAAAAGACTTTAATTTTCACAAACATTACTACACGCTAGTCAACTCTCATATGTATTTTAATGTTATCCTCCCATATACGTAGGTGGGTCCATAAGTTTCCGGCCTGACATACAAAGACCGCGCCAAATGCAAAATGCTCTGAGGAATATATAGAGCCATCTATTGTGAGGTTACTGTATCAGTTTCAGGTGGCTACGT
>Ga0123357_10001626_pt1 | contig 24072 bp, 13 predicted proteins | sample TergutEmb28metaG_FD_89873 | JGI IMG/M metagenome (GOLD analysis project Ga0123357, IMG submission 89873) | Embiratermes neotenicus P4 segment gut microbial communities from Petit-Saut dam, French Guiana - Emb289 P4 | ecosystem: Host-associated > Arthropoda: Insects > Digestive system > Gut ... | reverse complement strand
GATGTGACGGGTTGGACGGAAAAGTAAAAGGCAGGATCGGGGGTAAGGGTTTTTTTCGTTTCCGGGGGCGGGGGTGTGGGTGGGGGCGTGTGTGTTTGTGTTTGGGTGGGAGTTGTGGGGGGGGGGGGGACGTTTGAATATCCCGTCGTAGACATGAGACTGAGTGTGCTCCAGAGCCGGACTCTTCGCCGTGGAGAAGTCACCCATATAGGCATTGGAACCACGTTCGTCCAGTCCTAGTTTGTCACTGCACTGACGTTTCCCTTGGAATACATGCCGAAATCTTGGCTTCGCGTTGTGTTGCCGTGTGTTTAAATTGACTCTTAAAGTGAAGAATTTAAAAAATGTTTAATACATGGGCAGTTGTTAACCATCTGTAGAAACTGTTGGATAAGTTGTGTTTTGAAATATGTCTTTAACCTAAGCTTTTCAGAATTGTGCGCATTAAATCTGGACAAGTGATGCCCTTCTTGTGCGAATTGCATGTGTTTTATTGTTGGACTCTTTGTCTGGTTATAATAATAATATAACAGTGGTCATGGTGGTGGTGGTGGTGGTGGTGTTGAAGTTTTGTTGAGTTTGAATAATATTTTTCGAGGAATGTAACTACTAACAAAAGTTTGACTGCAGTGTACTGATGTTAATAATCTGTATCATTTATCATGTGTGGTCTCTAAATATATTCCTACCATTTCTGTTTGAATAATTCAACTTTCGCCTCTTAAAGTTTTGCACATTTTCTTCACTTGATTTTGCCATTTGTGTTTTGTTATATGAAAATGTACGTAAGTTTTCTAGTTCTGTATTGTTGGTACAACTAATTATTTTTTCATACGCTGTTTCATCATTTATATTCAGCCATTTATTGTTCAAGAATTTTCCCCCCAACTTTGCGTTCCCGCACATTTCAAAAGTACGTGTAACTTCATTACATACAGGGCATCATCATTATCATCATCTTTCTGCTCCTGTTCTGAGTTTCCTGTTTCCAAACCCTAGTCTGAACTACACTCTCATTTCTGTCATGTTACAACAATTATATAGTTCTGTCCCCCACTCTGTCTTCATATCCCAGATTTCAAATACAGATTTATTTTCCCTCACTTTATCTATAATCGTCTGTCTTTGCATGTCATTGCATTTAGTTTTAAAAAGGCATATTGCCTTTACATCCTTGCTGTATCTGGTTTTTTGGTCAGAATACAATTTTATGATGCTTAGTGCTAATTCCACGGGGCAGCGACGTGGCGTCGAATGTCAGAAGATACTAGGTCTTCCTCAACTCTGCTGTGAGAAAGTTTCATGCCAACTGGTGTGAACCTTTGCAGAAGTAGAGGAGTCCAATCTACACACGTACGCACGAACGCGCTGTTTCTAAGAACACTTGAAAGTTCACCCTAGATCAGGCCACGAAAGCCTAGAGGGTGAGTAGAAGTATAGCTATACTCTTTCTTTAGCCTCGGCGCTAAATGGGGTGGATGGTCATCGCCACGCCCCCCGGGAAAAACCAAGTACCCATTGTATAGAAGGCTGGGTTGGCCCAAGGGCCGGTCCGGATGGGACTGGAAAACCTCGCCTACACCGGGATTCGATCTCCGGATCGTCCAGCCCGTAGTGAATTACTGTACCAACTACGCAGGCCCAGCCCTTATCAACAGAAGGGAAAAAAGGAAGTTCTTATACCGGAAAGAAAGTTACATAAAACAGACTGATATGATGAAATTCTACATGATGGTATGATCCATTAATCTACAGTATTTCTTGCATGCTGTGGTGTCCGTAACACATGCAGCTTTGTCGTACTTCTTTTAGTGTATGTTGATACCGTCCACTTCCTCGAAATAGTGAATTTATATTATGGTAATTTTCCATTCTACTACCAAAATCTGGTGCTAGTTCCATACAGCTAATTACTCCACCTAACAAACACAAAGGCGTTCAAAATTAATACATGTGAATTTCAGAAATAGTGTCCTACTTACTCCACACACACAAAAAAAAACATTGGGCAGACAAAAACTGCAGTCATTGGTCGGAGGCACTGTAGGTGCAGCGGTAACATGCAGGATGTGCAGGTGATTTGTTCATACAGCGGTGCCACCACGTTGTTGCGAAGGCAGCTTAAATTTATTATCGGAAACCGTCGTGTTACCTTCAGGTATTGTGGTCACTCTGTTTTATGCATTTATGAGTTTCTCATCCGGTCTGTATGGCCCTTCGAAGCCCCTCGCTGTTAATTTTCTCCTTCCACTGATTTATGTATGATTTTTGTGACGACACTGTGTGTCTCACGCTGTGTAACATCTACCGATGGGATTATTAGTGAAAAATGAATTGGATGGAATGTAGAAGTAATTGCTCGTCTAATTTCAGGCACAACCCGGGCATTTGCCTGGAGGGGCTGAGAAAAAAGTGAAAGACCTCAGGATAGTCGGTTTTGAGGCCAATATTTGAATTCGGTACCTTCCGAATGTAAAGGTGCGAAGCATTCAATTTTGACGTCACGTCGTTCTGTCTTGTATCCAAGTACAGTCATCAGCAGTTTATTCCGAAACACCCTCATTTTCAAAGCCCAAGTTTCACACCCATGACAGTGCGGTCGGTCGACGCCCTCTCATCACCTTGAGCGGGTTGTTACGCTCCAGCGACCTCTTCGTACTCCTTACGGATCATCCCTGGCTTCAGTTGCTGCTATTCTTAACATAGGTTACTTAGTCTTGGAATATGTATACCAACTTAAATATTTGGCCTTGTAGAGCTGTACCAACTGTAATTACACTCCGAATATTTGATCCATTAAATAAGAAAAATTAGGGTGGGAGGTTGTGAACTGCATTATTTTGGTTCATTACAGGCGCCAGTGGCGGGCTGTTATAAATTCGTTAATAAAACTTTAGAATTGCCTGAATAACCGAACGACTGTTACTTACCTTCTCAGGGACTCTGCCGCATGGGGTCAGTTTGATCGATTATGCATTGTTGGAACGTTCGGTGCACGGACATATTTTGACAACTGTCGCTGGTCATTTTCTGTGAAATAGCTTAACTTAAAGAAAGGTTATCACAGTGACGCGTGTCTGCGAGCCAAAGGAAAATATTTCCAGATTTCCAGCACCTTCGTCGAGTATGGCGAGTAAAAACGTAATATTAACTACAATACGATAAACTAAATTGCGCGGACCCCGGCTTAGAGCTAATTGCAATAGCGGCGAGCGCTGCGCCGAGGAATGATTTGTGTGAAGTGTGGTGCCAACTGTCAGATAATTCAGTGTCTGTCCAATGGAATACCATTCAATTTTGCAATTTTGTTGGCCATCTTTTACATTCAAGTCAGAAGTGACATGAACTTAATATTCATTGATGAATTATATACTGTTCAACATATAGTAATCATAAAAACGTAGAACCTGTTCAGAATTTTCTCCCCTCTTCCCTACAGATACGTTTGTAGCGATGGCAATATTAAGTACACAGGGAATATGGAATGTACAGACAGTAGTTTGTTTACACGGTAATGCTGAGGAGGTTCAGATTGTTGACACCGTTATCATACGTAACTGAATTTCTGGAGTTCAATCAAACAGTGAATTCCGTGGTTTAATTTGGTACCTTGAAAACTTGTTGTGGAGTAGCAAATCTGCGTAAAATTTCTTACTACCGATAAAAAAAATGACTTCTTGGTCCTACAAATAACAGAACTCAATAGGCAAAAAAAAATTTGGTACTGTAGCAACTTCGTTACACATTTTGAGCACCGTAAACTGCTGTGTCTGTCACCAAACAGAAGAAAAGCTGCTTAATGAGCACCAATGTTATAATATCCGACTTATTAAAAATAAATTTCCATTTCCAGATTTCTGGCTAATGACGTGTATCCCTGTAGATGGATGCTAGATTTTCGGAGTATCGTATCTCCCACTATCTTGAGGGTCGAACTTGAAGATGGAGGCAGTAGATTCCTTCGAAACGGTGCCACAACCAAGAACATATTAATACACATCTTGTGCAAAATCTCAAAGCACGTGAACATTTACTACGTATGTAATACGGGGATCTGTGAGAAGCTCATTTAAGTCACTATCATATTTAATTGGATGAGCTTTATAAACAGTAAGATATCGGTCGGGTGTGATGTTTTACGCCGTGGCCGATTTTGTTTCGTTATAATGTTTTTTTAGAGTTTTGTTTTTGGGGGTGGAGGAGTGCATGTAGCCTCGCGAGGAACAGAAATATTTACAAAATGTTCGTGGGAAAATCTGAAGTTTGGAGACTAGTTGGGAAATCGAAGAACATAAGGAAGGGTAAGATTAAAATGGATGTTAAGTAAACTAGTTGCCACAGTGAAGGGTATTTTAACGGAAAATGTCCTATGCGTTTGTGACGTGTTTGAAATCTTAAAGTTACATAGTAGTGCCTGTAAAAAATGCCTGATATTGAGCGGATGGCGGTCATTGGTTACTTGAAAGTAGTGGCCCACCTTACGCCGTCTAAATGTGATCTTCCCGCATGCAGAGACCCGCATGCGTCCGTGGGAACATTCAAGGAGTCAGCACCCACCCCTCTACGAGATGCGAGCCGGTGCTTCTTTTGGGGTAACTTTCACAAGATAGTCTTTAATTGTATTATTAACGGTGCGAATCCACAGTAGAGGTATTACGTTGTACGATAAAATTATTTTTCTTGTATTAGAACCTACCCCGTGATAGTAAGTTACAAAACTTAAGGCTATATGGAGAGTATCAAGCCTGGTCCGGTCGCTTCCCCATATTTGTTTGGATAACAGTAAGACTTAACAGGAGGAGTACGTGGGGAATTAAATATTTCATGTTTAGGCGAGTCTGCAAAACAGTTGCGCAAGAGCGATTGCTAGATTCGTCATGTCAGTCGATCTGTCTGCATAGCACAACTTGGCTGCCACTGGAAGGATTTTTGCAAATTTGTTTACGTTGGGTTTAAAAAAAACTGTTGATTGGATTTATTTCTGGTTAAAATATGACAAAAATAACGGGACTTTTGTAAAAATACCTCCCTGAATTTATATGTCTCTCATTTCATGGATTTAAACAAAGAAAACAGAGAAACCAAAACACTAATCTCAAAATATCAAATGCATTTTTTCTAAACTCGTGCCATTTACGAGATAATCACGACAGGGCTGAAGGGACCAAAGAAACAGTTGATAATCTAAATACATTATGGCGCCACGTCGGTGCAATTTACATGCCAGTTAATAAGGCGAAACTATTAACATACAATCTGACCTGCGGTCGGGTGTACGAAAGGCGAGAAACTACGCGGCCAGTAAACTGTCGTTTCGAACCTTGCAGCCGCGTTCAGTAGTAGGCCGTGAACGAGCATTGTTTCTGTTTTGAATGTTGGTACCATCGACAGAATAAATGCCAGGAGAGTGTGTGGATTAGTTTGAATGTTGTTGCTATTCAAGACAGGTACATATGAAGTGGACAAATCAGGATGCCAAGATCTTAACGCGCCTCGTGTTGACGTTATACGTGCTCGTTTTCTTTTTCTTCTCTACAGGTTTTGTTCTGGGGTGCGATGTGGCGCATTTGGTTGAGGTACTGCGTTACATGCCGGAAGGACATGTGTTCGATTTTTCATGGTGTCGCTGGGATTTTTCTTTGACTTAATCTTTCCGTCCGCACTATGGTCAAGAGGTCGACTCAGTCTCTAACAGAAATTAATACCAAGGATATCGCCTGGGGCGTAAAGGCGGCCGGTGGGTAGGGCTGACAGCCTTACCACCTTCATGTACCGAGTGTCTAGAAACTGGTAGCCACAATTTTCTGGAACCCTAAGGGCCTGTACAGGGATTGCTTTATTCTTCACTCCGCCAAATATTCGCGAGTTATGCTCGAGGTGCGGGCACAAACGCATGGTGGGCGTCCTGTAAATTGCGCATTGTCCTCTGATTTTAACCAAAAGTGAAATGTACTGACAGATTTGAATAAAACTTTCCTATTTATCGTGTTTCATAGAAAACTTATTAGCCATTCTGGCGTTTGTACTTACAGAAAGACAGACAGACAGACAGACAGACAGCGCAATGATTGGTAGCGGTTCTGGAAGTTTTAGTTGCGAGTGCAACAAAACTATTTCAAACAATGATACTTAGATTTTTTTGAACCCGGGACTCTTTACATCTGAGGATGTTTGCACGTGTTTAGCCGTCTTTTGCGTCCTGTCTATGTAAAGACGTTAAACTGCAAGTGGTATTTTACGTGTTCTTTTATATGTGCGTGAAACTTTGTCCCACATAACGTAGATTAACGAGCTTGGCGGAATATTCCAACCTAAGAGTGACGAAAATTACATCAGTCGACGGTTCATAGGTTGTACTCTTTTATCTAACATTGCTAGGGTTATTAAACCAAGAATAATAATGTGGCAAACATAATGTACAAAGGTGGAAGGAACATACGCGTACAAAATAATTGTCCACATCCCAAAGGAGACGACTAGATGGAAGAATTAGGCATAAGTGAGATATGTGCAGGTGTGGACTGTACTGACCTGGCTTGGGTGGAATAGAATGGCGGTCTATTATGAACACGACAATGGATCTTTGGTTTACATAAACCAGGAGTTTTCGAGCAGCTGTCGGGTTTTCAAATAAGGACCTGGAGTTGGTTCGGGTTCATTTGGGAGTCTGTATGTCGAAACCTAGGCAAGTCCGATACTGAGCAGCATGTGGCATAAGGTGATTGTGAGATCGGATCCAAGGACTTCCTGTTGTTGGGGGGAGGGGGTGTAACGCTTGTAATCTGGTTTACGTGCCGTGCGTCCCCGATAAAGGGCTCATTAGTCTCTCGTGTGGGGGATAATGGAGACGGATGGCGGGGACGCGCGTCCGCTGATTGATCGGGCTCGAACCGCAGCCCCCCATATTGTACCGTCATTAAATAAATACAAACGGTTACCTAAGAGGAACCTTGCGCATTGCTTGCACAATGGAATCTACGTGAAGCAACTTGGGTGAAATTCGAGGGCCGGGGGGGATTGAAGTCTGGTCCGTTTAGGTCGAGTATTCTAGGTGTAGGTGAAGGATAATTATTAATATTGATTTTAAAGCATTTGCGACTGTGGGATGTCACACCGCCTTTGCGTGGATACCGGCGTTTCGGAGGAATTTGCTGTCTCCGTGATGCAGTAGAAGAATAATTTCATAGAGTTCGGGAGTTTGGACAGAACTAGTCTCGCAAGTGCATGTCGTAACATCTCGGATGAATGATCGTCATATTATTCACTGCCGTGTGAACTCAGATCTCAAATACTGTGACCGAGCACTTGCTTGGGTGACTGCCGATAGTTATGAGCAGAGAACAAGAAACGTTATGGCAGATTATTATTGTTGAATTCATGTTTTTATTTTCTGTCATTTTTGCCGGTACACACAGTTTTATTACATTGTTTTCGCCTTGTTCTAGATACAAGTTTTGAAAAGCATGTTTCCACCTTACGCATTTTTCTATACATTGGAACTAAATAGGACGTCCCCAGCGGAGAAGATGTGGCAGTTGCGTTACAGTTTATAAAGCAGAGTTATAATGACCTCGCAGCGCGGCGAGGTCAGTGTTTTGTTTTGAGGGGGAGGAGGACATTGCTGACTTCGTACATCTAGCGGGAGTAACCCGAACTACTAGACTTCGTGACGGCCATCGAATTACATCTCGTCACCTGTGCCAAGGCCTCATCGGGGATGTCCCACTGTGCTACTGGATAGAAATACAGTAATACGTTTTTTTAAGATACGGCTCTGTATAGTTTGGTAGATACCTGCTTGTCAGACGAACCTGCTGCTTCTTTAAGGTGCATTAAGATGGGGGTGTAAGTTCTTCGAATTACCAAGCTACACGGTGTCACATCCTCCGAAAGGACAGTAATATTAGTATTCATCGCTATGTCAACCTTGTCTGGAACGAAACACAGTAAGGCCTTTTTAAAAAGGGCGTTGATTAACCCGAAACCTCATATCACATCGGATGTTCGGAGAATGTAACCTTGGCAACAGGTGGGGGTGGTCATTGTCACGCGCCGACCGCTCTACCCCTGGGGAAAGAGAACTCTGTACCAATTGACTAGGAGGCTGAGTGAGCCCCAGAACCGGCCTGGACGTTTTGGAGATGAGAAAGATGTATTGCTTTACGGGGAATCGAACTCCGATTCGTTAATCGCTGTGATGACCGAGTTATCCCGTAAAAGACGGAAATTGTTGAGCTCGAAATCGCAAATCATAAACAAGAATTTTTTGGTTTGTGTTCTGTATTGTCACTGCAGGCCTTAATATGTTGTGCGGAGTGTATAATATTTCTGTGTTTAGCGTTCTTAACTGCTTTATTTATTTATTTATTTATTTATTTATTTATTTACGTTTTCCAGTTCAGTGAGTATCTAGGCAGTCTGTGTTTATTTCTAAGCGACTTATTTACTCCATTATTTGTTTCAGGGTTTAAACATGGTAAGCTAATTTGTTGATTCAACACACTGCATTGTGAGGTCCTTTAAGGTTTACTGTTACGTCCCCTTTACGTCTACATTGTTGTGCATTAAAGGTAGATTCAGAACTAACCCCTACAGTTTACAGTAGGCCCGTTAGCGGCCGCAGTGCCAGTGGAACCCAATCTGACCTCACCCCCAAGAATAAAGATAGAAACCGTACAGCCAGCTCTTTGCTTTGTTTTCGTGGTTCAGAACACACTAACAGTTACTAGGTACTAAATCCATGGATCAAAGTTCTTCTTGGGCTGTTGTAGTTGCTCAGTTGTTCAGGAATTCTTGCGTATTTTGTGGAACCCGGAAGTTCTTCCTCTTTTTATAACAGCTCGCCCTTGGACCCTGCCCTTAGCCAGCCAAATCCAGTCCTTACCTTCCATAACTATTTCTGTTCTAATGTTGGGAAAGCCGGAGTTGGTGAGACCGTATAATGAGTAGGTTACAGACTGGATGACTGAGGAGTCACGATTGCAGGTCCGGGCAGGAGCAAGGGATTTTTCTTGACAGCGTTGCAGACGGGCTGTGAGGACCACCCAGCCTTGTAGTCAGTGAGAAATGCGGGGTATTTCTCTGGGCGTAACGCGGCTATGCGCGAAGCTGACTACTCACCTTTACGCAGTGCCGACTTTAAGAATGGGTGGAGATATACCTCTTCTGCACCACACGTCATGACGACACATAATTAAACACAGGGACAACTTTAACATATTTTCTTAAATATGGTGCAGATTTTTTTTTAGGTCGCAGTGCGTTGAATCTGTAGTTCGGACATGCCGTGGTCAACAGGCGGCCATTTTGCGTGATTTCAGGCTTCCGTCGCTAAGTATATGAGAACTGCGCTCTTCTGGGTTATTACGCAGCGATTAGTGGTAATTTCTTATAGACGTTTCGGGACAACCTACCGGTCCCATCTTCAAGGGTCCTGAAGATGAGACCGATAGATTGTTCTGAAACGTCGGTAAGGAATTATCACTACTCGCTACGGGAACCCTTGAAGGTGGGACCGATAGGTTGTCCCGAAACGTCGGTAAGAAATTACAAATACTCGCAGCTTAATAACCCAGAGGTGCGCAGTTTTCACGCGGTCATTTTCGTTGTATGTAAGCCGATCGACGGGGGAAGCTGACTACTGATTCCCGTTTCGTGCCGAGATTAATTCATTTGTTCATTTGTAGTGTATGACACTTGTCAGTAAAACGGGCTGAGCGATCCGAGGTTCGAATTTCGGCTCGGGAAAGAGATTTTTCTCTTCTCCAAAAGTCAAGACCGGCTCTGGGGCTTACACAAGTGTTTCCCCGGGGGTAAAGCGGACGACGCGTAGGGCTAATCCAGTGCCGACTTTAACAGTGAGTGCAGCTGTACTTCACCTCAGCCTATAGTCCTGTAGCATCGAACTGTAGGATGATAAGTGAGTGATGAATTACGAAAGGATGTGGAAGGAAGCTTTCATGGTCAGGTTTGGTATAGTCACATTTGCCTGGATGGGCGAGCAAAGCCACGAACGCCTTCATCAGAATACTTGGTCTCCGTTCTGACACTTCTGAATACGAAACACTTTGTTAACCACGCTTTGCACGATGTTCAAAATGCGTTGAGCTGCGTGTTACTGCAACCTTGCGTACGCATATGTGGGCTGATGCAGGCTGTCTGGGCCACGCGATCATTCCATGGTTCGACTGCGATTCTCCGGCACTGATAATATTAAAGCGTTCCCCAATATTTATTAAACTTGTTTGAATGATCACGCCGTAGCAGGTTACATGTTTGTGAAACTTGCCGTCAGTAATGGCATCGTGACATTCGTGCGAATTAGTGAATAGGAGCAGCATACATTTCAGTGTTAGAGCTTGAATTGTGTGGAATATCGTGTGGAATATGGTGATCGAGTACGGGATATAGAGTTTGTGATTGAGTGGGCGTGTGGAACGGATGAGAGAAGTAGGAACTATTGGCCTTTGGAAAGTATACTGTCATTATTGCGAATCATGGAGGAAAAGTGAGTTGGGCATGCAACGGGCGTTGGAGAGACGAGGAAGACATACCAAATTTTAGTTGGTAACACTTAAGGAAGCTTGTTATGGACTTGGGTGGGAGATAATACTTATATACGCCTTAAAGAAGTAGGGTGTGAGGGCGTTGACTGTATTTGTCTTGCAGAGATGCACACCAATGGCGGGCTTTTGTGAACGTGGTGATGAACCGTCCCGGATTGGATTTCTTGACCAGCCAGGGGACTGTCGACTGGATGGAGGCGACTTTCCATTGAAGTTAGTTATCGTGTAGTATGCGAAGTGGATTGCAGTGGCTGAAGTCCCTTAGCGATCCTTAGCCCTTCATTAGGAGAGAATTTTTCGCGTATATCCATGTAACATATGTATTCTCTCTCGGCTTTACATCACGATTTGCATCAATCTTCACTGGTGCGTTAGCAAATTGAAAAGGGTTACCATGTGCATGTTTTCTTACGGAACTGTACGCCAGTGGCTCCTAGACTGGCAATGGGACCTATCCATTCACTTGGCCAGTGGGCTTCATGGGCTCTTTTTAGGGCGCAAAGCTACCAGGGTGTGAAGCTGAACACTCGGTTCCATCTACCGCCGAGTTTAAGAATGCGTGGAGTTAGACCTCCCACACATTCGTTGTATGGTGTTTATTTAATTTAACACAGGGTCAATTTTACCTTCGTTTTTTACAATTCTAATGTAATCGTGCTGTCAGCGCTTTTGTCTTCAAAGATACATCTTCCCATCAGGTTTTACGAATCGGATGCAGGTCTTATCTGCATGGAAGTTACGGTGGTTGTGTTGGCAGCACGTGCCAAAGTAGGATGAGAGTCGCGGTGTGCTTGCACAATAAGCACCACTTTCACTGCTCACAGCCATGAGAATTTGTTCAATTCTGCAAATGATTTTGCATACAGCATGTATGGCAGGCACAGACACCAGCTGAAGTACCCGTTATGCGTTACGGCTGCTTTTCTTGTTATTATGAGTGTATATTACAATTAGAAGTTTCAGCAAGGAATAACGTTGAGCTTAAGATCCATAGATCATAAAAGCGATGACACAGATACGTTTTACGAGATTTGATTTTCCCACAGTTGCATTGCCTTCATCTTCATGGTCAGGCAGTGAAGACAGAATCTCCGAGATACTTCTTCACCGCGCGGCTGAAATAGAAAGGTGCTCAGTACAGTACAAAGGCATTCGTGTTGCATTAAAACAGGTGTAGCAATATTGTGGTAGTGGCCCACAGTATTGACCGTTCAAATAAACGGACGTCATTTCCCTGTATAGCTTGTTATCTCTGGGGCACATGAAAGATCTGGTGTACCAGAAAAAAAGTGGTAACTCGAGATGTGTTGTGCGATGTCAGCTAGAAGTGTCCCTGTGCTTAATTAGAGCACCAGTTGCATGGAGGAATGTAGATATAACTCTGTGTTAACCTCAGCAGTATATGGAGGTGAGCGGTCAGGTTTATCCCAGGTGAAAGAGCCGCCGGTGTCCAGTAGATGGAAGCGTGGGTGGTTCCCACAGCGGTGTATGGAGAAGGTACAAGCTCTACCCATTACGGGAATTGAAACCTGATTAGTCCGTAGCCTCTATACTGGCGCAGCTAGAAAGGCTAAAAGAGCGGTGGTAGGCATTGAAGGAACTGAAACAAGGCTCGACTCTTGTTTACAAAAGATGGCACAAAGGAACGTTAAATCCCGATAAACAAAAGACCGAAGGCCGTCATGATGACCTCAGCCGGTCTGGTGCGTGCTTCAGTTTTGCTGACTGCACAAACATGCATTGCCGCCAACCTTACAGGAGTTGAGGACTCGAGGCTGGGTGGGCCCTGCAGCGGCTCTGGTCGCACTGATGGTGAAGAGAAGCGTACCTACACGAAGCTGGTATCGAACCTCGGCTTACTATCTGTAGCAAGGTCCCACTGGAAATTGCTGACACCGATAGCAACACGTTGCCTCACGGATTGTCTGGTACAATGATTATCGTTGCACTTCTTAGTATTGGACTGGCAGACTGGATCCAGCTCACAGTAATATTAGTGAAGTTTTGGTCGTATTATCGCAGCAGAAGATCTCTGAGACCTACCTGCAGCGTTTTAACTGCCTATTTTAATTAAGCGCTGTACAGTGGAAGGCATCGATCAGAGAGTGTAGGTAAAACTCTGCACATTCCGTTATGTTTGGGTTTATGGCATCGTATAGCCTGGTACGATTTTACAGACTTCTCCAGGAAATGTGCTTGCTGTATAGGCGAAGGGCCAAAACGGCTGCGGCGGGCAGAAGGACTGACCGGTTGCAAAAGGGCTGATAGCAGCGCGACTATCAAATGGATACTGGGGAGGGTACAGCGATCTGCGTGTGGCCAGGTTGAGAATGCATGGAACTGCCTCACTGCCGAATACGTCTTCGTAGAATGGTGCACATACCACACTACATATTGCCATAGCCCAGAAGACCGCAAATTAACCCTTTAAAGCCGATGCACCACCAGGTTTAACGCCCAGACGTCTACGTGCTGCCCACACAGAGTATTTCTATGTTTTAATGGGTCTCAGATCAAACAGAGATTACTTCCCGTTACATCTGTAACTGACTGGTTCGGAGCTGAGGAGTGTGGTCACTGCACGATTCCAACGGAGTATTAAGTATAACGTAGGTTAGTTTTCGTCTTTAAACTCGCGGAGGCTCGGGTTCGATCCATGTTAGGTTTTATGGTGGACAAAGTGACACAGGTTTTCTCCAAGTACTCCTGTCTGCTCCTGCCAGTATCATTCCACCAATACACCATACTCATTTCCATATACATGCTGCCCTTGTCAGAAGAACAAACGGGCGAAGCTGTAGAACCTTAAAAAATGCAGTGTTCTTTGGGAAACCAGGGAGGATTAGCTAAAAAGTACTTTCACTTAAATACATATTTAAAGGAGTAATCGTTACCGTTGTGGAGCCGCACGTCCTATGCCCACATTCTGAGGCATCGACACTACTTGACCGGTACTGGGTTACTTCACGTTCCGGTCGCTTTGTTCGAGTACAAGCCCCTTGGCTCTGTGGGCCTCAATATGCCGTCGGGAAATAATGGTGGAAAAGAGGAGTATCTTGTTCCGGGAATCGAACCCCGTTTGTGCAACTCTTGTGTGCGGTTAGAGCAAGAAACTGGCACCGGACAGCGCAGGCGTATTGCCGGCCGGCCGGCCGAACCAACAAAACAGCTAAGGGCGGAGACTTGAGCGAAGCTTTTTTTTTTACATCTAGATCCTTGAAGTTGGGACCGATACGCTGTCCCGAAACGTCAGCGACAAACCTTCCCACGCCGTGCAACAACCCAGAAGAGCAATTACCTCAACTAGACCACGATTAAATCCTGGTCTACCACTTTTACCATTGCATCTAGTGCTGAGGCCAGGCATTTATGGACCTATGGCTCCATTTCCCCATACGTATTCATGGCGTCGTAATTAATGAATCATTGGAGTCCCGATTCCTCGGTCATTCATACCGTAGCATAGTCACTTTTAAACATGCCAGTTTTTGGTGAAGCGTGACAAGATACTCCACGCTTTACACGTCTTTCTACTCGCGTCTGGTTGAACGTTAAGCGAAATGAAAAACGTACAGACAGAAGTTGCAAAAGAACATAACATGCATTTCATGCGGCGTACACTTTCCCTGTCTTTCTTTCTTGAACGTCCGGTTTGAAAGAAAAGTGCTCGAATGCTCCAGAATTTTTAACGCTACACGTACATTTTATAAGTTTATGTTTGTGTACAAGGATTTGGTACGGTAGAGGTTAGGCAGAAGGCGGACTGCTGGGCTGTGTCGCTCTAGAGAAATCAAAGGAGACGAAGGCAGGTGTCAGAAGTTGTTCGGTGTCTTTACTACAGTGATACTGAAGCCGCCTTGTTTCTTTCGAGTCGTAACCAGCCTCCATAAAACAAGCCACAGTTTAGATAAGAGGAACAGAACTGAGAAATCATGATGGCCGTACAACTTGTGCTACTCAGTGGATCAGAGATTCTTCTGTCTGAGATGTACAACGGCTTCTTTCCCTTATTCACAGTTACTGCTGGTGAAATGTAAGTTGAAATCTTAACGGTTATCCTCTGAAGCTGGGAGCTGAGATAGCGTTATCGGTATAGCGACTAGGCTTCTGGCTGGACGGTGCGGTGTTCATATCCCGGCAGGGACAACAGATTTGTCCCTTCTCCAAAATGTCCAGACCGGCTCTGGGGCCGTTCCGCCCTCGTTTTCATTGGGCACCAGGGTTATTTCCAGTGCGTAGAGCGACCGGGGCATGATGCTGACCACTCACTTCCATCTAGCGCAGGGATTAAGAATGGGTGGAGCTGTACTAATTAGCGTATATACCTTGATAGTGTCTTCGGGGACTTTTTTTTACCGTTTACTGTACCCATTTTCCATAGATAACCATACCATTGATACATTCTCATATTACAACTCCTCAGCGACACAGCTACTGGCATTTCACAGAGTATGAAGACTGTGCAACTTCGTCGGGGAATGTGTTGTCTGCATTGTCGATTGAAGCATAGATTTGTCTCCTGCCATTTATTGCTGTCACTATCTGGCTCTTTTCGTAACTAGCAGTGATCCGTATTCCTGCACACTGCACGCACAGAGCCAATCATCAACTCATCTCGCTACTTAACGTCAGCAGTTGGTACTATGTCGCTAAATTATCCACAAACGGAACACTGGCAGTGTCGACATTGTCGTTGAACAACGCCTGTCGAGTATATTAATAAACACTTATATTTGGTTTTATATTCCGACTCGGGTTTGTATTTGTTTAAGAATGTGTAGTGTCTTCTGTTAAGATGATAGTGAATAATGAATTGGACGTGGGAACAAGCAGCTGTGAACTACGTGTTGGTGCTCCTGCGGCTGTTGACTGGAGGTTTTCAGAAAGCGCGATTGGTACTTTGTTTACTACCTGCTTTAACAGTAAACAAATAAAAACTCAATTTTTTCCCCACATAATATATGTGTTCAATATGATTCTTACAATGAACTGCGATTATTTCCCTCAAAAGCAGGAAGCAGCTAATCATTGTGATAGCGATGCAGTGTGTTTTCTGCATGGTGGGCTTTAGAGTGGTAAATGTGATTAGGGTCTAAGGTATAACATGCTGTACTTCGTCTGTAAATGGAAGAGGTCAGCTGCACGTTCCGACCGCTCTTACTTCTGGCCGGTATCCATTGAACAGGAGGGTGGTTGCGCCCTTGAGTAGGTCCGGACAGGAACTGAACCCAAGGATGAGGGCGAGTTAAGCAGAGCTTGAAAATTTCTGTAGTTTTGCCAGGTTGAACTGGCCAGACAACACCGCACTGTTAACTGTGCCTTTTGATTTTATCTGCGAACATTACCAACTGTATGTTTCACGAAGAGGTTAGAAGCTGATTAGTTGCTACCATTCAGTTCAGAACGTTTTGTCTTAACATTGATATCGAAGACATCAAAGATTAAGGTTAAAAAAGCTGAAAATTTACTGGGTAGCTGTTGTTTTGTACAGGTGTGCAAGTGATTGAGAATGGGTTGTTGCGGTGGTATTTAGAAGTACAATGAAGTGACCGGAGGACGGAGGAAACTGCATGAAGAGGAACTTCATGATTAGTACTGTTTTCCAGTTACCATTCTTGATCAAGTTAAGGAGAATGATGTGGGCGTAGCATGTAGCACACATGGGGAGGTGTCAAATTCATACAGAATTTTTGTCGGAAAACTTGGAAGGAAGAGGCCGCTAGGGATGTGGGTGTGATTTTATTGAGTGGATTGATCTGGCTAAATGTAGAAACCATTGGCGGGCTCATATTAGTGAACAAGCAGGTACCATGAAAGACGGGGTATTTCTTGACTCGCAGAGCGACTATAGGATTGTCCGTGAAGTTATGTAGGAGGTAATAGGAACAATCGTTGCCAATTTCTGCGGAAGGAGCTTGTTATGTGCCTAAAGGTTGATTTCCCAAATGTTGCATGGCGGGACTTGTCAGGCAGAATACTCTCTCTCCGGACCGACGTTTGAACCTAGTTGATATAGTGTTCTGAAACAACCATCGCAAACGCCATGAATATGCCCAGCGCGTGCCGTCGTTATGGATTGTTGCTGCGTCGCGTGAGGCGGCGTTAGACGTCGCGGCGCCTACAGTGTCGGATCACCATTAGCCTCTTTTGTGTTGCGTGTTGCAGATCCGATGAGGACGACCCCAGTGGCAGCAAATACAGCCGTATGGAGGAGGACAGCATCCAGGACAAGGAACGCTTTGCGAGGTGAGTTGCTAGATGGTTTACCGGCGTGTTTGGTACTTATATCCAGTTTAAATCTTCAGTGGAAGTTCTTGTCGAACTTTGAGTAGCGGATTATCATCTGAGATATACATGTACATGTTGTGGGATGAACATAGACCGAGGGTGTCTGAGAAATGGTACCTGAGGGGAAGAGAGAGATTGTGACAAGTGAGTGGAGACTATGACATAATGAGCAGCTTAGTAATGTTTGCTTTAGAAAAGGTAGTCAGTTTGTACATTACACTTACTTTTACTCGATTTTTGGTCTGTGTCCATAATTTTGTATTCAAAACAAAAAAAAGTTTCGAAAACCGATCTTTTCCCGTCTTAAGGTGAAAGGGAGACCGGCGCTTTTTGAAGGGCGCATCTGAGTAGATGGCTCTTAACCCTTGCGCCTGAAGACGAGAACATATCCAGTTTCCAAGTCACCAGAGTCCATAATTTGTGCTGTTCATCAGGTACGGCGGACCCACACCAGTGGTTGGAGCTGAGATTAACCGCGGGTCCTGTCGAACATTCGGTTTCTCTCCTGGTGTAAAGTCGTAGTCGAAAACTGGAGGGATGAGGCCACGTACGAGATGGAGAAGTAGATGGGACTATGTTATTGAAGTTAAACTTGCGGAAATAGGATGTGGCCGAGTAGAAGCTACCGATTGTTCTGTGTGTATATACATATTTTTAGCTGCGGTTGGTGGCAGTCCGGTGTGCCTATAGTTTTTCAGATCAAGGAGATGATGTCGGTGGGCCGTGCAGCATGGACGGGGAGGTGAGAAATTCGTACAAAATTGCCATCGGAAAACGCGGGAACGGGAGAACCACGTATGAGATCTAAAGATAGATTGGAGAGTACTCTTAAAGCTGATCGTACGTTAAAAGGTATGGACTGGATTTATCTGGCTCAGGCTAGGGTCCTGGGGCGTGTTGTGAGTACAGTTCCGATAAAAAGGTGTGGAATTTCTTGGCTAGCTGAGGTACTGTTGGGCTCCCCAAAAAAAGACTCAGATGCGGACAGGTTGTATGATACATTGCCCTGATCTGCTGTAACAGCTGAACTACGACGATTTCCTTTCTTATCCCATCATATTCACCATTCAGTCATTCTGCCATATTAATGGTTTTTTATGTCTCAGTTGGAAGCAGAATCTGTTGTGTGACGTCATAGTTTCGTGAAAGAAAGCGTACAGTACATATTAATTAGAGGCTGTGCTTTGTCGTGACCCGTCCGTTTCCCACGGTCCATAGAGAGAGGAAGGGGAGGGGGGCTTTGGGGGCTACATCTGACTGCAGCAGGAGTGCTCTGTGCAGACCGGACATCTCAAAATTCACCGTCTCCTGTTGACAGCGGAACTAAATAGCTGTAAAAATAACCCAGGAATCCTGCAGGCCAGGCCTGTCAGACTCAAAATGGTTGCAGGCCTTATCCGAAATCCAATTTGACAGCTTGGGCCGCAACGTATGTCGCATTCTTTTGTGGTTTATTGGTAAATTTTTAAGTGCAGGTGAAGTAACGGATGTCAAGTACTCTTTGCATTTAATTTTTTAGTGTGTTGTGCATTAACCCTTTGACGCCTAACGACCCCTATAGTGGTCGTACCGCACCGCTAACCTCTAAACGTTGCATTTTATATATTTATTCAACAAATACAGGCACTGATTATTTTAAACATGGTATATACTCTCCATTTTTTTCTTTTCAAAATGCAGTTTGTTTCATAATTCTAACATATTTGGTTCCTGTTTTATTCACATTTTATATACAGAGTGTGCTAAAATTAAAAAAAATAATTCCGGGGCCAAAAGGTTAAATACTGTGAGAGTGAAACTTCATAAATCTTGACACCGGAGCGAGCCACATGCTAAAGTCATGCGTCCGCGTGTTTGACAGTCCTGCTGTAGGCAGGTAAAAACAAACTAAATTCGCTGATTTGCAGACTAGACCCAAATGTATAATGCGAATATACACATGTATTGCTGGAGTTACAGAGCACGATATTATAGATTAATAGAGGAGGCCTGAGTATGTATTCAGTATAGTAACTATGCTACGGGCTTGTCGAGTGAGGTATCGTGTTTCGATTTCCGGTTGGGTGCAAGAGATTTTTGCGTTCACCAGCAGGCCCAGCCTTCTATTCAGTGGGTACAGGGCCTCGTTCCCCGGGGATGAAGGGGCCGGAGCATGAAGCTGATCATCTTTTAGCGCTGTCATGGTATGCACGGGGACAACTGGATGGTGTGCATGGGGACGACTATGTCTGTACCTGGTGTAAAGCTTTTTTCAGCGGCAAGTTTTTGAGCGTACAGTCGGTTGAGGAAACATTGTGCATGTGTAGCATTTTATTTTTCTGCAGAAACATACAATCCAGAAAACAAAACTTGAGTGAGGCGGCTTGTAGTCCGCTGTAATACCAAGTGCACTGGTTTTATGTACACCGAGATACCGAACTTTTGCAATACCGCCAATTATAGCGTATCTACCAGTGCTGTTTGTTTGTACCATCTTGAGGTCTGTTTCGTAATTACTGTAAACTCTTGACCGCCGGCAGACGTAACGTAACGACAAGAGAGTAAGGTGTAATCTTCTGCATGTAGTATTTTTTAGATTCGTGTGGGTGCAAGCGCGCGTTTGCCTAAGGTGGTTGGACGCTGGCTTCTCATCGCGGAGACTCCGGTTCATTTCCGGGGACTTTATGTGGGATTCGTGGTGGACGAAGTGGCACCGGAACAGTTTTTCTTCTGAAGTTATTCGGTTTGTCACTTTTAATCGTCCCACTATTACGTCGTACTGATCTGTCGCACCGTGTGGTAATCCTGGCGGGCAGCACTGGGCCGGATGTATGGCTGGTCTCAGATTGAGGACGTTTAGCTTGTGTTTAGTAAAAGGTTACCAACGTTTGGAGGGTCGTGCTGCCTGCATCTTCAATTTAGAAGAGTTGATAAAAGAGAGCACAGCAACGTGGGTACCATACTTCTGAAAAGAATTATTAATATGGTACCTTTACACTGCTTTTAAAATACACATAACTATATTTTGAGCGCACTTGTTACACTTTTAATATGAACTGTAAACATTATGGATCAATTACTGAGAAGGGGTATTTTATCAGGCTGTTATTTTTCAATGCAACACGTGATTTTCGTGTTTTGCGCAGTAAAATGTTGGCCAACACACGTCACCGGCATTATTTTCCAACTAGTTCATGTGGTTGGACGAAAAGATGTAGATGCAACCGACTTCTCTCTCGCAGTCGACCCCTCCGCGCATGCTGCCCCGCTCATTTTAACTAAATTCATGTAAACTTACGATTTAATTTACTCTGCTTGCTCGTTATCTTAGAGTAACATGCTCTTTTGTTTTCTCAATGTGTCCTACATTTCAACAATTCCCTCTTCACTGCATTTACGATTACCTTCTACCTTCGGCTTCCCATCACGATTCCGTTGCCCTCCAGGCCATAACCCTCTTCAGAACACCCCCCGTACCTATTGTACCTTTGCAGAACTCTCGCGCACGTGTATGTGGTGTACATACACTGCTAACTCACAGAGTGGCCTCTACTTTCCCAGCAGAACTCCTTGGAAGGTATTTTATTTGCTACAATTAACGCCTTGAAGCAGAGTACATGATCAGTCAAGAAATTCCCCGCATTTTATGGAATCTGAAGGTTCGGTGGCTTGTTCACATGAATCCGCCACTGGTCCCTGTCCTGAACCAGATTACTCGAGTCCACGCCCTCCCATCGCATTTCTTCAAGATCAGTTTTCATGTCATCCTACCAAATACGCCTACCTTCTCAGTGGTTTCTTTCCTTCGGGTTTCCCCACCAAAACCCTATATGCATTCCTCTTATCACCCATACGAGCCACATGCCCGGACCATCTCATTCGCCTTGCCATTATCTCCCAAATAATATTTTGTGTGTTGGGGGGGGGAGGGGGGTACATATCGTGAAGCTACTCTTCATGCAGTTTTCTCCAGTCTCCTTTTACTTTCACCTTCTCAGGGCCATATATCTTCCTCAGGACCATATTCTCGAACACGGTAGGCCTAGCGTTCTTCGCTTAATATGAGAGACCACGTTTCGGACCATACAAAATGAGAGTGAAAGGTATAGTTGCGTATGTTTTAATCTCATTGTTTTCAGTTGACAACAAATTGCAGGGCAAAATTCTGGACCGATTGGAAGCGGCTGTTCTCCGAAATGAAGCCCTTTAAGTTTTTCGTGCATGCAATTTTGATATTTGTGATGTGGTTGCTAAGTAATTTAACTTGGCACATATTTTAAAGATGTTATGATTTTGTCCTGTATTATGTAGTTGGTACAGAAACATATAATGTATTTCCTTCTGTAGCATTTTCTTCTGTATCAACATTCTTACAAGCAAGTAATAAAGAGTCTGTATTATTCGTTGGAGTATTTATGTTGTATCGTCAATGTAGACGAACAGGTACTGTGTCTGACTCAGTGTCAGTTTCTCCAGGTTTACGTGGCTTTCAGTGACGTGGCTGAAGGCGTTGTCTCTGTAAGCGATTTTCAACTGCAAGTTCTTCCCATTGTTTACTGTATTATTATTATTATTATTATTATTATTGCTGTTTTCTTGGCGGCGAAGTAAAATACAAATTTGAGACATTTTTGTAGTCAAGTTGATCGAGGACATCCCGATATGCTTCTGATGTTCAATGAATAGTCAAATACCGTCTGACTGAACTGTGCATTTTTATGCATTATCTACATGATTTGGCCCTTTTGAACCAAACTTTTGGGCTTAATGTTTTTGGCTATAACTATATATATGTATATATGTATGTATATATGAAATCAGCAATATAGGAATACCTACAATGAAGATGTTAAAAAAGAAAAAATAAAACAACGAAGGCTAAAATTTTAATAAATAAAATTTAATTGTGCGATCTTACTAGGAAGTATATATGTATATCGTGCTTTTGCCTTGGAATCTGTTGAGAGTCCAAGAGGACTGAAACATGTAGCTTACATGAAAACACAGTTGTGTCAGGCGGTATGTGTTGACTTGTTGAATATTGTAATGCCCGTTTAGCTGTGTATTGTAAAATACTGTCAATATTTATATGTCTTTTCTTGTCGTATTCAAGTCCACCAAATTGTTGCCCCTTAGGCTTTACAGAATAGTCACATCCAAAGAGAAAGGGACACTTCAAGGACCTGCCACTTTCTCCGTTTTAACCTAAGGTAGATAATTTTAAAACCACTCAAACCTACATACATACTAAGAAACAAATTCAAAATCAGGGAAACCGAACACAATTTATACGTTCACGTCATACAAATTAAAAAATTCCTCCCCAAAAATGCTGCCGTTTAATTTGGAGGTGTAAGCAACGCTTGTACCCGTTATATAGATCCATCGCCCCTGGGCCTTCCTAATGGCAAAGGTGCAAATCAGTGGCAATAGACCGTCGCCTTGTTTCGGACCATTGTGGGCTGGAAACGTTGTAGATGTCTGCCTGTACAGACTTTATTATGGGTTGCATTAAAACGCATTTCAATTAACCTAAGTAGTTTCGTGGGTATACCAACCTCATTGAGAATATTACACAAAACCTTCATCCTGTCCGCATGTTTGGCATTCTTGAAGTCTCTAAATAGCTGATGTTTTGCTGCGTTGTATTACCCTTTTTTTTCAACTATTTGAAGAATGCAGATTATGTGACCAGTAGTTGATGTCTTGCGTTGAAATGCACACTGATGACCCCCATGAATTTCGTCTACATACGGAGTTAACCTTGAAAGAAGAATGTTGGAAAAATTCTGTATGTAATTGATAACACTGATGTGGGTTGACATTTACTACTCATTTATCTTCCTTAATAAGTGGCTACAGTAATAGACCCCTCCCGCCTTTGCTGTGAGCCGATCATTCGTTCAGAGGAGTCCTATCGGATGTGTGCGTCTAATTGGTGTGATCTAGAAACTTCAACAGTGAGGCGGCATGAGCCCGAGTTGGGTTGTTTCGCCACAGAAAGAAAATAAATTTCTCCCATTGTTGACGCAATTCTTTCTCAGTCCAAGTAGAATGAATAAGTTCATGTCATGCCTCCTGGCTGCACCGGTGCTACTGGAGTTTGATTAATACCTGGCGGTTTACGCTGTCTTTGCAGGTGCTCAATAGCCATCTCAACCACAGTGGAACTAGAATCAGGTACTAGTAGCTCAGCGGCATGTATTTCAGTTTTCCAAACATCATTAGATGTAATTCCTTGGCCTATTCATAGCACTGGATTCTGTAGGTGGATAACCGTTTTCTTCCTTTCCTAAATTAGTTTCGGTTTGGTAACCGTTCTTACATTCATTTTTCCTCTTGCATAAGACTGAAGTCTTTCATTATTCTGGTCCGTACTGCTTGTTGCAAGCCTATTAATATTACCTATCAAATATTATATTTTATTGTTCCTACATATTTGCCAGTTTCATGTCTTGACGTCCATCGTATCTGCATTAATTTGACTCGGATCCTTGAGCATTGTAATATACCTTGGTTTCTTTGATTAAAAAGTTTGTATGTGCCGCGTGAAGTCATAGTTTACACTGCTTACGTTCCTAATAACCCAGACTGTCGTTATCTAAAGTTTTCATATTCTCTGATACTTTCCCAAGCCCTTTGATGTCCCATGTGTCATTGAGTTCTCCAGAGCTTCATAACCATTTAAGATTTTAACCTGATTTGCACGTCATATAGTTTTTTGAGATTGAATCTCCGAACTATTGCAACAGCAGGCAGTTATCATTATCGCGGCCATCTCGTGTGAAAGGTCGGACATGAGGTAATTTTTGTGGAATTCATCCCGATGTGGTGCATTAAAATTGGCGTACATGCTACCGTTAATCACAGTGGTTCACGGCAGCACGTATGTCAATTTGGACATGAAATACCTAAAATTCTCTTTCCCATTTGTTGGTTTGAAAGTGTCTTATCCACCTACTTCTACCTTAACGTCTCCTGACGGGATTTTTACGTGTTATTTAGGGACTATCGAATGCTTTCTTCAATTCCTTACAAAAATTGTCCCCTGAGTCATCACTTTTACCCTTAATTGAGGCATGCGTATTCAGAAGAGTATCACAGCAGCGATCGTGTAGCACTGTACGAGGTCTGTTAGAAAAGTATCCGACCGTATTTTTTTATGCGAACACCTGATGGATTATAATCTAGCGCGCTTGCATGAGCCGACCTTGAACCTTAGTGCGCATGCGTGAATTTT
>Ga0123357_10001625_pt1 | contig 24088 bp, 24 predicted proteins | sample TergutEmb28metaG_FD_89873 | JGI IMG/M metagenome (GOLD analysis project Ga0123357, IMG submission 89873) | Embiratermes neotenicus P4 segment gut microbial communities from Petit-Saut dam, French Guiana - Emb289 P4 | ecosystem: Host-associated > Arthropoda: Insects > Digestive system > Gut ... | reverse complement strand
CTTCAGGCTACGTGGCATTGTTTACTCCTGGCCTCAGCGCTTCTTGCCGGACTTGCGGCGACGGATAATCATCTTGCTCGATGCCTTCTTCTTCGAGCGGGTGCGGCCCTCGGGCTTGCCCCAAGGGCTGACGGGGTGACGGCCACCAGACGTCTTGCCCTCGCCACCACCATGTGGGTGGTCGAAGGGGTTCATGACGACGCCGCGGACGGTCGGGCGTACGCCCTTCCAGCGGGTGCGGCCGGCCTTGCCCCAGTTGATGTTCGACTGCTCGACGTTGCCGACGCCGCCGATCGTGGCGCGGCAGCGCACGTCGACCATGCGCATTTCGCCGGACGGCAGACGCAGTGTGGCGAAGCGGCCTTCGCGGGCCACCAGTTGGATAGACGCACCAGCGCTGCGGCCCATCTTGGCGCCGCCACCGGGACGCATTTCGACGGCGTGCACCGTGGTGCCAACCGGGATGTTGCGCAGCGGCAGGTTGTTGCCGGGCTTGATGTCGGCGTCCGGGCCCGAGACGATCTCAGCGCCCTGCACCAGACCGATCGGCGCGATGATGTAGCGCTTCTCGCCGTCCTGGTAATGCAACAGGGCGATGCGGGCCGTACGGTTCGGGTCGTACTCGATGTGCGCGACCTTGGCGGGCATGCCGTCCTTGTCGTAGCGACGGAAGTCGATGATGCGGTAGGCCTGCTTGTGACCGCCGCCGATGTGGCGCGTCGTGATGCGGCCCTGGTTGTTGCGTCCACCCGTCTTGGGCTTCGACGTCAACAGCGACTTCTCCGGGGTGCGGCGCGTCAGTTCGGCGAAATCGGCGACGGACGAGCCGCGGCGGCCCGGCGTCGTCGGCTTGTATTTACGAATAGCCATCTGAGAACCTTTCTTACGCCGTCGCCGTCTCGAAGACGTCGATCTTCTGGCCCGGCGCCACGGTCACGATTGCTCGCTTGCGGTCGGGACGCTTGCCCCAGCCGTAACGCGTGCGCGTGCGCTTGCCAAGCCGGTTCAGCGTGTTGACGCTGACGACCTTGACGCCAAACACCTGCTCGACGGCGATCTTGATCTGCGACTTGTTGGCGTCGGGCGCCACGATGAACGTGTATTTGCCGTCGTCAATCAGGGAATAGCTCTTCTCGCTCGCCACTGGCGACAGCAGGATATCCCGGGGGTCGGGAATGCGGACTACGCTCACTTTGCTTCCTCCTCAGCCTTGGCATCGACCTCGGCGACGGCCTCTTCGACCTTGTCGGCCACCTTCTTGGCGGCGGCTTTCTTGGCCGGCTTGACGACCTCCTCGACCTTGGCCTCAGCCTCGGCAACCTTCTTGGATGCCGTCTTCTTGACCGGCTTCTCGTCGTCGGAAACCTCGGGTTCAGCGTCGTCCTTCTTGGCGGCGTCAGCTTTCTTCGCGGGCTTCTTGTCGGCCTTGACGGCGACGGCGGAGCCCTTGGCGGCGGCGAAAACCTCAATGGCAGTCTGGGTGAAAACCACCACGTCGGACACCACGATGTCGTAGGTGTTCAGCTGGTCGGCGGCGATCACCTGTACGTCAGGCAGGTTGCGCAGCGACAGCCAGCCGACGAAGTCGTCGCGGTCGAGAACCGCCAAGACATTGCGGTATTCGGCCAGCGGGGCCAACGCGGCGGAAGCCTGACGGGTGGACGGCACATCGCCGTCGACGATGGTGTCGAAAACAAAAACTCGCCCTTCGCGCGCCCGATCCGACAGCGCCCCCAACAGGGCAGCCTGGATCATGCGCTTGGGCGTTTTCTGGTTGTAGGAGCGCGGTTGCGGGCCGAAGACGGTACCGCCGCCGACCCACTGCGGGGCGCGACGCGAACCCTGACGGGCGCGACCGGTGCCTTTCTGGCGCCACGGCTTGATGCCGCCGCCGCGAACCAGGCCGCGCGTCTTGGTGGCGTGGGTGCCTTGACGGGCGGCAGCCAATTGGGCCGTCACCACCTGGTGGATCAGCGGCACATTTGTCGTCACGTCAAACAGATCGGCAGGCAGGTCTACTGTGCCGGCCTTGGCGCCTTCGGCATTCAACAGATCGATGGTGCTCATGCCAGGCCACCTTTCTTGATGGCGCCACGGATGACCACCAGCGAGCCGTTGTTGCCCGGCACGGCGCCCTTGACGATGATCAGGTTCTTGTCGACGTCCACGGCGTGAACTGTCAGGTTTTGCACCGTGTGGCGTTCGTTGCCCATACGGCCGGCCATTCGCATGCCCTTGAACACCTTGCCAGGCGTCGAGCAGCCGCCGATAGAACCAGGCGAACGGTGCTTGCGGTGCACGCCGTGGGTGGCCCGCAGACCGCCGAAACCGTGACGCTTCACCACACCCGCGGTGCCTTTGCCCTTGGTGATGCCGATGACGTCAACCAACTCGGCAGCCTCGAAGATGTCTGCCTTGATCTGGCTGCCGACCTCGTACTGGGACGCGTCGGTGGTGCGCAGTTCCATCATGTGACGACGCGCCGGCACGCCGGCCTTCTCATAATGTCCGGCAACAGGCTTGGTAACACGCTTGGGGTCGACGGCGCCGAAACCCATCTGGATGGCCGAATAACCGTCCGTCTGCGGTGTGCGCACTTGCGTCACGACGCAAGGGCCGGCCTGAATGACCGTCACCGGCACGAAACGGTTGTTCTCGTCCCACAACTGGGTCATGCCGAGCTTTGTGCCCAGCAAACCCTTCAATTTTCGTTCTATCGTCATTTCACGTTCCTCACGGCAACTTGATCTCGATGTCGACGCCCGCCGGCAGGTCGAGACGCATGAGCGAGTCGACGGTCTTGGGGGTCGGGTCGATGATGTCGATCAGCCGTTTGTGGGTGCGCATCTCGAAATGCTCACGGCTGTCCTTGTACTTGTGGGGCGAGCGAATGACGCACCACACGTTTTTCTCGGTCGGCAGCGGCACCGGGCCGGCCACCTTCGCACCCGTTCTGGTCACAGTGTCAACGATTTTGCGCGCCGACGAATCGATGACCTCGTGGTCATAGGCCCGAAGCCTGATGCGAATCCGTTGAGTCGCCATATTGATCCTCTCGTTGAGGGGCAAGCCGCACAGTCGCCCCGGAAAAGTGCCCGGATTGGCTGCTATTTCGGCTTGTCAAAGCCATGTTGCTCGGCCCACGATGTCGGGTGTGTCGCGGACGCTACACTCTTTGGCACCGATCAACTCAGTGATTTGCAGCATCTCGCAACCGCGGCACAGCGCGCCACGTGGTGAAGACAACCACACAATTGTGCCATGTGTGCGACGGCGAAGCAAAATTGGATTTCGCCGCCGCTGCCTGAGCCACTGGACTATCCTGGTGCCTTGTGACACCCAGCACAATCACAGCCGCTCCCCTGGACCAGGTCAAAACCGTCCCCGACGTTGCACTCGTTTTCGAAGGTGGCGGCATGCGGGCGTCCGTCAGCGCGCCCGTCGTCCAGCTTCTGTTGCGCGAGGGCATCGGCTTCCCGCTGGTCTGCGGCATCTCGGCCGGGTCGTCGCACACGGTCAACTACCTGGCCCGCCAGCCGGACCGCGCAAAAGCCAGCTTCGTCGAGTTCGGCGCCGACCCCAAGATCGGCTCCCCCGCCACCTGGCTGCGGGGACGCGGGCTGTTCGACTCCGAGTACATCTACATGCACACATCGGGGCCGGGGCAATCTTTGCCGCTCGATTTCGTGACGTACCTGGCCAACCCGGCCGATATGCGCATCGGCTCGTTCGACATCGATGCGGGCGTTGAGCGGTGGTTCACCAAGGCGGATGTCCATACGCTGCGCGACCTGTTGGCGCGAGTGCGGGCCTCGTCATCGATGCCGATGCTGATGCCGCCGGTCGAGATCGACGGGCGATTCTTCCTGGACGGGGCGCTCGGCCCCAGCGGCGGCATCCCTTTGGACGCGGCCCAAGCTGCCGGCTTCAAACGGTTCTTCGTCGTCCTGACCCGCGAGCGCTCATACGTCAAGGGCCCCGAGGTGCCGCGACCGTTGGCCACCGCCTGGTGGCGCAAGCACCCCGCCGTGGGGGACGCCCTGAACTCCCGCCCGCAGACGTACAACGCAATGCGGCAGCAGATCTTCGAACTGGAGCAGGCCGGTCAGGCTCTGGTGTTCGCCCCTGCCGTCAAGCCACCCGCGACGTCCAACACGACCAACGTCGCCACCTTGCAGGCGTGTTACGACGCCGGTTTGGCGCAAGCCGAGGCCGAACTGCCGCACTGGAAGGAATGGCTGGGGGTTTAGCCTCAGGCCGACTCGCGCTGCACAAGACTTGGTTCGACGATCTCCGGCGCGATGGCCGTCACATCGGTGCCGTCGTCCAGTATGTGTAGCAGCATGCGGGAGGCCCGCAAAGCCAGTTCAGTGGACGGATTGGTCACTGACGACAACCGTGGCGTCATGGTGCGGGCGACTTCGGAATCGTCGACGCCGACGACGAACATGTCCTGCCCGACCGTGCGTCCGTGCTCTTGCAACACCCGTACCGCGCCAGCCGCCAACATGTCAGACTGTGCGAAAACACCGTCAATGGACGGATCTTCTGCCAGCAGCAGACGCATTGCCTCGGCGCCGTCGAACGATGTGAAGGGCACATGCGCCACCGGACCGGGCGCCACACCGGCGTCGCCCAGGGCGGACTGCCACCCGGTCAGACGGTCTTGCACCGGGCTCATGTCGTCTGGCCCGGCGATGCAGGCAACATGGCGCGCGCCCCGGCGCAACAACTGTTGCGTTGCCAGATAACCGCCCTTGGCGTTGTCCACGTCGACGTACATCGACGAGTGGGCCGACCTCGGCCGTCCGACGTAGACGAGTGGGCCGGGCCGATCCTCCATTTCATGTTCGAACTGACCCATGAAGTGGTGCGAAGCGATGATGGCGCCGTCCACGCTGTCGCGCAACAGCCGCGAAGCCTTGGACGACTCGTCGTCCGGCCGGACGATCACCAGGATCAACTGATAGTCGGTGTCTCGAAAAGCCTCCGAAACCCCAGTGATGACGCCACCCAGAAACGGATCGCCCAGCACCAAGGTGTTGGGCTCGGGAATCACCAGCGCGACGGCATGTGCGCGGTTCGACGCCAGCGCCCGTGCCGCCTGGTTGGGCGAGAAACCGAGCTCATCCGCTGCATCATGCACGCGGCGTCTGGCCGGCGCTGAAACCGGGCCAGCCCCGGTGAGTGCACGCGAAGCCGTGGCCCGAGAAACACCGGCCGCCCGCGCCACATCGTCAAGAGTCACCCTGGCTGTCACTTGTTGCCTTCCAATCAAGCCTGCGTCAAGGTTATCTGAAGCCCCAGTTTCAGCCTTTGACGGCACCAGCCATGATACCGGCCACAAGCTGGCGTCCAGCTATGAGGAACACCACAACCAGCGGGAAGGCGGTGATAATGACGCCTGACATGATGATCGTGTAGTCGGTGAAATGTCCGCCGCGCAGCGTTGACGCCGCCACAGTCAGCAGTGCCTTGTTGTTCGAGCCGAGAATCAGGAACGGCCAATAGTACTGCGTCCATTGGGCGACCAGCGTGAACAGGCCGAGCATCACAGCCGCCGGACGGGCAGCCGGCATCGCCACGTGCCAGAAGGTCGAGATCAGGTTGCAGCCGTCGACGCGGGCCGCCTCGACCAATTCGTAGGGCAACGCCTGATCGAGGTATTGCGTCATCCAGAACACGCCGAACGCTGTCACGAGCCCCGGGATGATGACAGCCGGCAGCGTGCCGAACAGGCCCAGCTTGGCCATCAGAATGTACAGCGGGACAACAGAGAGCTGGGTGGGCACGGCCATTGTCGCGATGATGAAGACGAATAGAGGACCCTTGCCGCGGAAGCGCAGCTTCGAGAACGAAAAACCGGCCAATGTCGAAAAGAACACGACAGAGATCGCGCAGATACCCGAGACAAGAATCGTGTTTCCGAGGGCCGGCCAGAAATTCAGTTCCGAGAAGGCGGCCTTCAAATGCTGCCAGAGCAACGCCCAGTGAGCATTGCCGAAAGACGACCAGCCATACATGTTGTCCGTTGTGACCGAAGCGATCTGCACGGCGTAGTACAGCGGGAAAATCAGAATCAAAATCACCAAGGCCAGGAAGGCGTAGCTGGGCCCACCGGCCCGCCGCCCCTGGCTCGTCAGGTTGACGCGGCTCCTCTTGCGGCTCACGATGTCGCCTCCTTGCTCGTCCCCGTGGTGGGAGCCATCCGGATCACCGGAACCTCGGAAGTGTCTTTGAGGGCGCGGGAACGCCGGTCTTTCCTATTTTCGGACGCCGAAACGTGCCCGGTGATCCAGAAGTTGATGGCGGCGATCACGATGATGACGAGGAACAACAGCCACGCGATGGCGGCCGCCCGGCCCATGTTCGGGCTTGGGCCGCCGTTGAGGCTGGCGTTCGACACGAAACCCGTCTTCCACAAGAACTGGGTGAGCGTCAAGAACTGGTTGCTCGTGCCACCATAGGCGGAGCCACCCTGCGAGAACATCTGCGGTTCGTCGAAAATCTGCAGACCACCGATGGTCGAAGTGATGATGACGAAGATCAGAGTCGGACGCAGCTGCGGGATCGTCACCTGGAACAACTGACGGATGCGCGACGCGCCGTCCACTTCCGCCGCCTCATACAGTTCGGCGGGAACGGCCTGCATCGCGGCCAGGAAGATCAGAGCGTTGTAACCGACCCATCGGAAATTGACGATACAAGATATGGCGAACCAACTCGGGAATGGCACCGAGTGCCAACCGATCGGGTGAATCCCGATGCTTTGAAGCACCGTGTTGATGAGGCCCATCTGGTCGTTGAAGATTTGCGAGAAAATGATGCTGGCAAAGATCGGGGCGATGACGTAGGGGAACAACACGCCCATGCGCCAGAAAGTCTTGGCCCGCAGATTGGCGCTGAGCATATAGGCGATGAACAGGGCCAGGATGATTTGCGGGACGGACGATAGGAGGAAGATGCCGAAGGTGTTGCGAAGCGCCACCCAGAATTGTTGCTGGTGAAGCACCCAGGCGAAGTTGGCATACCAGGACGGCACGCTACCGGTCGCCCCGCATGTTTGCCCGCAGACAGCCAGACCGAGATCACCGCGTGTGTTGTTCCACCACCGGGTGGCGATATAGGCGGTGTAGAGCAGCGGGAACAGCCCGACGACCGCAAAGGCGATGAAGAACGGCGAGATGTAAACATACGGCGACCATTTGACGTCACGACGGCCCCAGCGCGCCCGTCGGGCGAGTTGGCGTTGAGTCAAAGCGGCGTTGCTCATGGTTTCCTCTCAAACACGGCGGCGACCCGGCCGCACCAATTGTAGTGCGGCCGGGTCCTGCCGGTGATTTAGATCAGGACAGTGCCTTCACATCGGAGATCCACTGATTCCACGAATCGGTGGCATTCATCTCCTTGGTGACGTCCACACGGTTGAGGGCGTTGGCCATCGCCGTCTGGATGTCGAAGTAAGAGCTGCCCTTGTAGGGGACGACCGTGACGGCCTTGGCCCGATCGGCGAAGATCTGGCCGACTGGCGCGTTGTTCAGGAACGGTTCGGTCTTGTTCGCCACAGCCGGGTTGGCCTCGGCGGTCGGCGAGCTCGGGTAGTTCGAGGCTGCGGTGAACACTGCTGCCTGCTGATCAGCGGAGGTCAGCCATGCGACGAGATCCTCGGCCGCTTGCTGGTTCTTCGACTGGGTGGGGATGACCAGGTACGAGCCGCCCCAGTCGCCGCCCTGTCCGGGCTGGATGCCGGGGAAGACATTCGCGATGTCCCAGCCGACGAAGTCGGAACCGGCGTTGTTCTTGATGTTGTTGACGATCCATGCGGGGCACAGCATCGTCGCGAAGGACGTGTTGTCAGTTGCCTTGAAAGCGGCGTTCCAAGCGTCCGTCCACTGGCCCAGACCAGCCGACTCCTTGTCGTCAACAGCAGCGGTCGTCACCTGGGTGTACAGGTTCTGGATCGCGGTGTTGCTGGCGGGGTCGATGAGGTTGTCGCTGCTATCGATGTAGGAGTACTGAACCTGATTGACCATGCCCTGATAGGTGGCAGCCGCTGAATCGAAGAAAGGCTTGCCGCCGGACATCGAAACGTACTGCTGGCCAGCTGCGAAGTAGGTTGCCCACGTCGCCTGGCTGGGATCGCCGCCGACGACCTGGCCATCCTGGATGGTGCCGCCGCCGAGCCACTTGGCAACCGAGTCACGATCGGACGGGATGCCAGCAGCCTGCAGCAGGTCTGCGCGGTAGCAAATGCCCTCGGGGCCGATGTCGGTGCCGGCGCCGACAACCTTGCCGTCGCTGGTGGTGGCGATCTGCGTCTTCCAAGGCAGGTAGTCGTTGTTGGCCAACGTCGACGAGAGGTCGACGAACTTGTCGGCGTTGTCGATGATGTACGGCATCCAGTCGACGTCAACGGCTTGGATGTCGTATGCGCCGCTGCCGGCGCCGATGGCCGTCTGGAAAGCTGAGCGGGCGTCGTCGGAGGTATCGGCGACGGTTGCCTTGATTGTTACGTTGGGGTGCAACTGCATGTACTTCGAGTACAGGTCAGCGCCCTGCATCGTCGCGCTCGGCGCGTCGTACCCGAAGTTGTTGAAGGTACCGATCGTAATGGTGACGGGGGCGTCGGACGAACCGCTGGCGGTGTCTGAACTGCCACTGCTGGCCGTCGTGCCACTGCTGCAAGCCGCCAGGGCCAGTGCGGCGCACGCCGCGGCGGCCGTCATCAAACCATGTTTGATGAGTTTGCTCTTCTGCACAATTAACTCCTTTTCTGGCCCGAGAACCGGGCTCGTTATCTGTTCGGAACCTTCCCCATGGAAGCGCTTCCATGTATCATTCTTGAGGTAGGCTGACAACTTGTCAAGCCGCGTAATCGAATCGTGATATTCCGCGCATCCAAGGAGTTGTTATGGAAAACAAGACAACAGACACGTTCCGCTGGGGTGTCGCCACAGCCGCGTACCAGATTGAAGGCGGCGTCAACGAGGGCGGACGCCAACCCAGCATTTGGGACACTTTTTCGCACACACCCGGGCGCATCAAAACCGGCGACACCGGCGATGTCGCCTGCGACCATTACCACCGCTACGCCGAAGATATCGCATTGATGGGCGACCTGGGCGTCACCGGCTACCGTCTCTCGCTGGCCTGGGGACGGCTGGTGGACGCGGCTGGACGCACCAACCAGGCTGGCATCGACTTCTATTCGCGCTTGATCGATGATCTTCTGGGCCATGGCATCACGCCGGTGGTGACGCTGTACCACTGGGATCTGCCGCAGTCGCTGGACGATGTCGGCGGCTGGCTGAACCGTGATACGGCCTATCGTTTCGCCGATTACGCCGGGGTCGCAGTGGCCGCGTTGGGCGACCGGGTGCACGACTGGACGACGCTGAACGAGCCATGGTGCTCGTCCTTCCTGGGCTACGGCGCCGGCGAGCACGCCCCGGGCCACACCGACCCGGGTGAGGCTCTGCGCGCCGCCCACCATCTCAACCTGGCCCACGGGCTGGGCGTCCAGGCAATCAGAAGCGCGACATCCGATGCCAGCGTCTCGGTGGTTTGCAACCTACACGCCATATTGCCGGCCTCCGACGCCCCAGAGGATGTCGCGGCGGCCCAGCGCGTGCGCCGCGTCGGCAATGACATCTGGACGGGCCCGATGCTCGACGGTGAATACCCGGCCGGGCTGTTTGACGAGACGTCCGCCTACAGCGACTGGTCCTTCGTCCAGGACGGCGACCTGGCCGACATCCATCAGAAGCTGGACACGTTCGGCGTCAACTTCTATTCGTCGTCGCGTGTCAAGGCCAGCGACAACACCGCGGCGCGCCAGTTCGCCGAAGGCAAACCCACCTGCTGGGTGGCCGACGGCGTTACCTTCTTGCCGCCGACCGGCAAACTGACGGCGATGGGCTGGAACATCGACCCCGGCGCATTGACCTGGCTGCTGGAAGACTTCAACTCGCGCTGGCCCGACATGCCGGTGTTCATCTCGGAAAATGGCGCCGCCTTCGACGATGTCGTCACTCCGAACGGCATCCACGACCAGGATCGCATCGACTACATCAGCGCCCACATCGAAGCCGTCAAAGCGGCCATCGCCGCCGGCGTGCCGGTCACCGGCTACTTCGTGTGGTCGCTGCTGGACAACTTCGAATGGGCTTTCGGCTTTTCGCGCCGCTTCGGACTGGTGCGGGTGGATTACGGCACACAGCAGCGCATACCCAAGGATTCCTACGCCTGGTACAAGCAGACGATCCAGGGTTAGACGGCCAACTGCGCGATGACGACGATATTCGTCGTCGAATAGCCACCGTTGACCAACGTGGCGTCGGCGCCGTGATTGCAACTGACCAGCAGTAGCCGTCCCGGCACCTGCTGGACGGCTTCCGGTAGGTTCGTGTAATCGGACTTGTCGACCGTAACCACCTGCTGAACCAGGTATGTCAGATCGCCGATGTCGATCTTGGCGCCTGGCGTCAAATCAGAAAGATGCGAGAACACTGCGTCGCCTGACTGATCGGCATGTCCGAACAGATAGACATTCTGTGTTGCGTCGCGGGAAGGCGCCACGCCCCAGCCAACGCCATTGCTGCCACCCTGCTGCCAAACGACATCCGTCGTGTTCTCTGGGTCGACGCAGACGATCACGTCCTGGACCAGGCAGGGCGTTTGGGCGACTGAGTCGTAGCCCTTCGCCGCCTCTTCGGCGGTGTACGGCCGCAGCAGGGCGTCGACGCCGATGGCGGGAATGACCACATGGTCGGACGGGCCCGCCGAAGGCGAAGAGGCAGGCGTCAAGGCCGGCGCCGGGGTGATAGCCGGCGGTTCGGTGGGGCTGGGCGTCGACCCGGCGGGCCGCGTCAACGCCCACAACAGCAGGCCGATCACGATGGCACATGCAGCGCAGGCGGCGACGATAGAGATTCGAAGGCGCCGACGTCGCGCCGCACCGTGATCGATTGCCTCGTCAGCCATTGCAACTCGCCACCTTTCAGACCTGTCACCGCAGAAAATTCACTGCGTCCACTACATTTCGGTGTGTCGGATGCGCAAAAAGTTGGAAGCGCTTCCATTTAGTGTTACTGTGAATTTTACATTGACTGTCCAGGGATGCCGACACATCCGCTGAAAGTCTTAAGAGGAATGCTGGATACTCCGGTGCGAAGAGGTGCCGGACACTGGAAAATGGAGTGTTTTAATGAAGAAACATAAGCGAATACCCCTAGTTCTCGGAGCCGCCTGCGCGCTCGTCGTCGGGCTCACCAACGCTCCCTTCGCGGCCGCCGCCACCAACCCGCTGCAACCTGGCGCCCAGTTGTACGTGGATCCGGCCAGCACCACCGCCCAGGCCGCCGCCACCCTGACGGGCCAAGACCAGGCCAATGCGCTGCTGCTAGCCATGTACCCTACCGCGACATGGTTCGACGGCGGGACGCCCGCGGAGGTGCAAAGCGAGGCCGCGACGCTGGTCGCAGACGCCAATGCCGCAGGCCAGGTGCCTGTGATCGTCGCATACAACCTGCCGAACCGCGACTGCGGCCAGTACTCGGCCGGCGGCGCCCAGAGCCTGGCCGATTATGAGCAATGGATCATCGGGCTGGCGGCCGGAATCGGCAACGGGCCTGCTGTCGTCATCCTTGAGCCCGACGGGCTGGGGCTGATACCGAACTATATGGAACCGGGACAGGCCAACAACTGCACGATCGCCGGCGCTAGCTCGGCCGACCGGTTCACGGCGCTCAATTTCGCGGTCACCACCCTCAAAGGCGGCCCGAACACGTCCGTCTACCTCGACGCGACGCACCCCGGCTGGCAGAACGTCGGGGCGGCTGCACAGCGACTGATCTTGGGCGGCGTCCTCAACGCCGACGGCTTCTTCCTGAACGCGTCGAACTACAACTGGACACAGAATAACGTGGACTACGGCGACTGGATCTCGGGCTGCATTGCGCTGGCGGTGGCCAACTCGCCGGCGGACCCAGGTGCCTGGGACGCCCCCGACAACTGCCGCAACCAGTATTGGAACGGCGGCCCGGCCACCAGTTGGCAGGGCACCGGAATGGACCCCCTGCAGCAGTGGAGCAACCAGCCGTTCGCCGATCCGAACAACCCGACGGCGGACGAGATCGCCAGCCTGACCTGGAACACCGTCGGCATCGATTCGCAGTACGCCTCTGACCTGGCCAGCGCGAACACCTCGGCGAGCGTGCATTTCGTCGTCGACACCAGCCGCAACGGCACCGGCCCGTGGGACACGTCCACTTCCGGTTTGAGCGGTGATCCGGAAAACTGGTGCAACCCGCCAGGTGCGGGCATCGGCCCGGCGCCGGAAGTTGACCCGCTTGCCAGCGACCCGCTGGTCGACGCATATCTGTGGATCAAGGTTCCCGGCGAGTCCGACGGCCAGTGCCGCGGATCAGCGACCGGCAACGACCCCGAGTGGGGCGTGCCCAGCCCGGCGGCCGGCGCCTGGTTCCCCCAGCAGGCGGCCCAATTGATCGCCTACGCCAGCCCGGCGCTGACGCTGACAGTGCCAACCACGACCGTCACATATGCAGCCAACCTGCCGGCCGGTGTGGCCGCCCAGCCGACCGGAATGCCGAACCCTGCCACGATTACCGGCGTGCTGGTGAACTCGACGATCACGGCGGCAGCCGCGCCGTCGCTGGCGGGGTACACGTTCGCCGGTTGGTGCACGGTTAGCGGCACCACCTGTGACCCGGCCAATCTTGGCCAGGCCGGCGCCGCGTTCACGGTGACGGGCACCGCCACCTTATATGCCATCTGGACGCAAAATGCGCCCGCCAACAACCCACCGGTCAACAACAACGGTTTGCCGGGTGGCGCGACGGACGTCTTGTCCTGACATTCCAGCAACATGCAACATCGGCCCCGCAGATTCTGCGGGGCCGATGCCATGCCAGGGGTTAATCGGCGGCGCCGACCCAGCGTACTTCGACGGTTGTGCCAGCCGGGGCGACCGGCAACAGGTTGCCGGTGACGGCTTGGCCGTCGACACTTAGCCTGCCGAGACCGCCGGGGTTCTCGACCGTGATGTGATAGGTGGCGCCCCGGAAGCGTCGGGTTACCTCGAACGAACCGAAACTCGCAGGCATCCGGGGGTCAACGATCAGGCCGTCGAAATCGGGCCGCACGCCAAGCATGTAACACGTCGACGCATGGTAGGACCAGGCTGCCGCACCCGTCAGCCATGAATTCTTGGCCTCACCTGGCAACACTGCCGCCGGACCGGCCACCATCTGGGCGTAGACGTACGGTTCGAGGCCATGGACATCGGAGACCTGTTCGCGATAGGTGATGCGCTGGTAGTAGTCAAGAGCGCGCTGCGGCGAACCGGCCATCGTTTCAGCGATGATCACCCAAGGGTTGTTGTGGCAGAACACTCCCCCGTTTTCTTTGTAGCCAGGCGGATAGCTCGATATCTCGCCCAATTCGAGGTGATACCTGGTGTATGGCGGCGCCACCAGCGCGATGCCATTGGGGCTGGCCAGATGCTTCTCGACGGAGTCGAGCGCCTGCGTGGCCCGTCCGTCCTGGCCGCAGCCACCCATGACGCACATGCCCTGGGATTCGATGAAGATCTTGCCTTCGTCATTTTGTGACGAGCCGACCGGCGCGCCGGCGGCGTCGTAGGCCCTCAGGAACCATTCGCCGTCCCATCCGGCCGCGTCAACAGCCTCGTGCATGTCCGTCAGAGCCTGCGACACGTCGTCAGCGGCAACGCCGCGATGGGCGAGCATCGTCACCAGCGCGGGGACGGCCCAGCAGAACAGGCCGGCGATGAACAACGATTCCGCCACCAAACCGTCCCCCTGGCCTTGCGTCGTCTGGAACGATTCGCCCGGCTCGCTCGAAAAGCAGTTCAGGTTCAGGCAATCGTTCCAGTCGGCCCGCCCGATCAGCGGCAGTTTGTGGGGGCCGAGGTGTGTGACGACGTGCCGGTAGGACGCCATCAGGTGATCGATCAGCGGCGCCGACTGGGTCTCGTCGTTGTCGAAAGGCGTCGGCTCGTCGAGGATTGCCCAGTCGCCGGTCTCTTTCACGTAGTGCGCCACACCGACGATCAGCCACAGCGGGTCATCGTTGAAACCGGTGCCCAGCCCGTGGTTGCCGCGCTTGGTCAGCGGCTGGTACTGGTGATAGGCCGAGCCGTCGGCGAACTGGGTGGACGCCAAGTCGATGATGCGTTGACGCGACCGCATCGGTTCCATCGTCACTATGCCGAGCAAGTCCTGGTTGGAATCCCGGAAGCCCATGCCGCGCCCGATGCCGGTCTCGAAGAAGCTGGCCGAGCGCGACAGATTGAACGTCGTCATGCACTGATAGGCGTTCCAGATGTTGACGACACGGTCGAAACGCGGGTCGGACGAGTGGACGGCGAACTGCGAGAGCTTGCCGTCCCAGTAGGCCCGCAGGTCGGCCATCGCCGCGTCGAACTGGGCAACCGTGCCGAAACGGGCCATCAGTGCGCGAGCCGGGGCTTTGTTGACGACACCGGTGACCGGGCCTGGCTTCGGCTGATTGGTGGTGATCAGCCCAGGGGTGGGCGACTCCCACTTCTGATCGGCCGGGTTCTCGACGTAGCCGAGGCCGAAGATGATGTCACGGCTGGCGCCCGGCGCCAGCGTCAAATCGATCTGCAGCGACCCGATGGGGTACCAACCGGCGGCCACCGAACCGGTGGCATGGCCTTGCTGTGGCACCGTCGCATGCGACAGCGGGCGACCCTTGCCGATGAAGGCGTCCCGGCTGGTGTCGAAGCCGGCGATGGGCGAGTTCGTCCAGTAAACCGCGTAGTGGTTGCGACGTTCGCGGTATTCCGTCTTGTGGTAGATGGCCGAGCCGTCGATTTCGACCTCAGCCAGTGACAGGTTGCGCTGGTAGTTCGTCTGGTCGTCCATCGCGTCCCACAGACAGAATTCGATGTAGCTGAACAGGCTTATTGTCTTGGGCTCGGGGCTGGTGTTTGTCACCTTGACCAGGCTGATTTCGGCGGTTGTGCCCAAGGGCACCAGCGTCGTGGTATTAACGGATAGCCCGCCCCGGGTGCCAGTGACGGTGGTGTAGCCGAGGCCGTGGCGGCACTCGAAACTGTCAAGTTCGGTGCGGCAGGGCTCGAAGCTCGGGCTCCAGACGTCCGTCCCGTCGCGGACGAAAAGGTAGCGCCCGTTGTCGCCTGTCGGCACGTCGTTGTAACGAAACCTGGTTAGCCGGCGCAGGCGGGCGTCCTGGTAGAAGCAGTAGCCCCCCTGGGTGTGGCTGATCAGAGAGTAGAACCCGTCGCTGCCGAGATAGTTGATCCACGGTTGCGGGGTGTGTGGTGTGTCGATGACGTACTCGCGTGTCGAGTCGTCGAAGTGTCCGAACTGCATTGTTTGACATTATCAGAGCCAGTGGAACCGCTTCCACTCAAGGTGGCCGGGACATCGCAACGCCGAGACGACGGGGAAAGTGACACAATGGTGGCGTGGCACTAATCGTCATCGACGCCCGATCCCCCGCAGAGTATGCGATGGGACATCTGCGCGGCGCCGTCAATATCGACCGCCACAGCCCCGGCCTTGACGACCGCTTGGCGCTGCTCAACCCGGCCGACTCTTACGTCGTCTATTGCAACGGCGGGCATCGGGCCGGCCAGTTGCGGGAGCACCTGGAAAACCTCGGCTGCTACCTGGCTGACAGCTACGGCATAAGGGCGGCCCAGATGGCCACCGGTCTGCCGATAGTCACCGATTGAGCACCGCACAAACCTCAACCATCAGAAAAGAGAAATCATGAAGACATTCCCGATGCCCGGCACCGATTTGACGGTGCCACAGATCGTACTTGGCACGATGCGCATCAACACGCTTGACGATGACGCCATCCGCACACTGTTCAGCGGCGCCCTGGACGCCGGCATCAACTTTTTCGACCACGCGGCCATCTATGGCGGCGCGCCACACGTCTGTGAGACGCGCTTCGCCCAGGCCATGAAGCTGACGCCCGCGCAGCGCGACAAGATCATCTTGCAAACCAAGTGCGGCATCGTCAGCGGCAGCCAGAGCACGCGGTTCGACTTCAGCTATGACGAGATCACGTCGTCCGTCGAGGCGTCCCTCAAGGCGCTGCAGACCGACCACATAGACATCCTGCTGCTGCACCGCCCGGACGCGCTGGTCGAGCCGGACGAGGTGGCCCGCGCCTTCGACGAACTTGAGGCGGCCGGCAAGGTGCGCTACTTCGGCGTCAGCAATCACACGTCGGCCCAGATCGAGTTGCTGAAGAAAGCTGTCAAGCAGCCGCTGGTGGCCAACCAGATCCAGATCTCGCTGACGCATTGCCCCAGCATCGCGCAGGGCGTGGCGGCCAACATGTCGTGGACCGACCAATCCGTCGACCGCGACGGCGGCTTGGTCAACTACACCCGTCTGAACGACATTAAGCTGCAGGCCTGGTCGCCGTTCCAGAACCCCAGCTGGTCCGGGACATTCATCGGCAACCCCGACCAGCCCGAACTGAACGCGGTGCTGACACGCATGGCCGCCCAGTACAAGACGACGCCGACGGGCATCGCCACGGCTTGGCTGACCCGTCACCCTGCCAACATGCAGGTGGTCGCCGGCACGATGAGCCCCGAACGTCTTCGTGAGATCGTCCAGGGCTCAGGCGTGCCGCTGACCAAAGCCGACTGGTACGAGTTGTTCGTCGCCGCCGGGCACCTCATGCCGTGACCTATCCGTGCGCTAGCGCCTCGTTGACGAAGTAGGCGATGAACAGCAGAGCTATTATCGCCAGCACCGGGTGAATCTCCTTGATCTTGCCACGGAACAACTTGATCAGGCAGTAGAAAATGACGCCCACGGCGATACCGGTGGTGATCGAGTAGGAGAACGGCATGATGGCGATAGCCAGGAAGGCAGGGATGGCGGCCTCCATATCAAGCCAATCGATGTCTGCGACTGGGCGCATCATCAACGCGCCGACCATGATCAAGGCCGGGGCCGTAGCGTAGAAAGGCACAGCCTCGGCCAGCGGCGCCAGCAGGATCGACGCCAGGAACAACACGCCCGTTGTGCTTGCAGTGAGGCCCGTCTTGCCGCCGGCGGCGATACCGGCCGAAGACTCGACATAGGTTGTGGTGTTCGACGTACCGAACAGCGAACCGAACATCGTGGCGATGGACGGCGGCACCAGCGAGCGGGCGAAGCGCGTCTTGAAGCCCTTGACCTGAGCGACGTTGTCGATCTCTTCTTCCGTAATCAAGCCGGTCGCGCGGCCGAGCCCCAGGCTGGTGCCAAGCTCGTCGAACAGGCCCGTCATCGAGAAGGCGAAGATGGTGGCGATAGCCAACACGATCTGGGCCGGGTTAGAGAAGATCGACGGGATGGACACGATCGACTGGCCGAAGACCGAGCCGAGCTGCGAGAAGGACGAGCCGAGCTCGTTGAAGTATGTGCCCCAAGGCATTGAGACCTGACCGAAGAAAGCGCCGACGATGGTCATGACGATGATGGCGATCAGGATGGCGCCTGGCACCTTATTGACGTACAAGATGATCGTCACGGCGATAGCAATCACGCCCAGGATCAAGACGGTGGTGTTGATCGGCGCCAGCGCCGGGACGTCGCCGAACGAGATGAACCCGACGTTGACGATGCCGATGTAGGCGATGAACAAGCCGATGCCGACGCCCATGGCTGTGCGCAGTGCCTTTGGAAGCGCCGCGACGATATGTTTCCGGACGCCGGTGGCCGTCACGATGAAGTCGATGACGCCGCTCAGGAACACCATGCCCAATGCCTTCTGCCATGAGAAGCCGAGGCCCAGGACGACGGTGTAGGTGAAGAAGGCGTTTAGCCCCATGCCCGGCGCCATGCCGTATGGCAGGTTGGCCCAAAGGCCCATCAGCAGGCTGCCGGCGGCGGCGGCGATGCAGGTGGCCAGGATGACGGCCCCGACAGGTATGCCAGCGTCTTTACCCAATATGGACTGGTTGACCGGGATGATGTAGGCCATGGCGGCGAACAACGTCAAACCGGCGATGATCTCGGTACGGGCATTGGTCCCGTACTCTTTCAACTTGAACACGGTGTGCCCTTTCCTTGGCCGCAGCGCGGCGTCACTTAATCCTAGCGCTCTTTTTCGAATGCCCGCCAGACGATGACGGGGGTTGCCACAATCAGGATCGCCGAAAGCCATTGGCCGATCGTGTAGTACGCATACGGTATGGCTGGGGTCCAGTTGACCGCCCCTGCGACGGCGTATACCAGCCAGAAGCAGAAATATACGACGCAGGCGATCATGAACGCCCGGCTGAGCGTCTGCTGGGCGATCTTGGCGTTGGCGGAACAAACAATGAAGGCGATGCAGATTCCCCAAATCGCCCAGGCGCCCTGCTGAAAAAACAAGCCCACCAGCAGAATCAGCAACACGGGCCATGGCAGGGCCTTCATGACTGCCGCGAGCTTGCCCAGGCCGTCAGACGCCCGGTATTCGGCCACCAGGGCGCTGCCCCGTCGCGGCTGGCCCGGCGCGGGGTATGCGGCGCCAGGCGAAGGGTAGCCCATCGGCGTGGTCTGCCCGGCCTGCATGGAAGCCCAACGCTGGGCGTACGGGTCGGACGATGCGGCGCCCGCAGCGGACGCGACAGGCGCGCCGGTCGGCGGCGCCCAATTGGCTGTCGTGACGGGGTCGCCGGTGGGCGGGGCGAAGTCGGGCGCCCCGGAATGAGTGAAACTGACGAAAGGCTCGCGCGGATCACGCTCGGCTGCGGAGGCCATTTGATCCTCTTGCCCGGCTTCGAAAGGCAAATGCGGATCGCGCGTGGCGGGCGGCGCCGGGGCTATGGTGTCAAGCGACGGGCCGGGGTCTTTGGCGGCGGCGTAATCGGCCGGCGCCGGGTCGTCATCGGCGACTACCTTCAACGTGGTCGAGTACGGCCCCAGCGGCGCAGTTTCAGGCGCGGCGAAGCCTTCAGGTTGTTGATCTGCAGCGCCCGTCTCGTCCATCCACATGTCTGACATTCTACCGGTGAAACGTCCACTGGTAGGCTTTACTCAGTTGAATGAAAGGCAGGCCCATATGCCGACCGGCAAAGTGCGCTTCTTCGACGCGGAGAAGGGCTTCGGCTTCATCGCCAAGGACGATGGCGGCGACGTCTACATCCGCGCCAACGCGCTGCCAGAGGGCGTCACAGCGCTCAAGCCCGGCCAGCGCATCGAGTTCGCCGTCATGGACGGCCGCAAGGGTGAGCAGGCAATGGCGCCGGTGACGGTGCTGGACACCCCGGTTTCGCTGTCGAAGGCCGCCCGCAAGAAGCCCGAAGATTTGGCCACGATGTTTGAGGATCTGATCAAGATGCTGGACGGCATCGGCGCCAGTTACCGCCACGGCCGCTACCCGGATGAGAAGGTCGCGGGCAAGGCCGCCACGTTGCTTCGGGCCGTCGCCGACGAGTTGGAGCTGTGATGGCCGTCGCCACTGCCGCCAAAGCCACCAAACCCGACGCCGTCCTTGTGGGCGCGCAAGATCAGGCCCGTCAGGCCGCTGAAGAGCAGGCCGGCGATTGGGGCGTAGGCGTTTGGCTGGGCGCCGAAGCAGACGCCGAACTTGTGGTGACCCATAGTTTTGCCTGCCCACACCCCGGTTACGTCGGCTGGCGTTGGACGGTGACGATGGTTCGCGTGCCGCGCGGCCGAGCCGGCACCGTCACCGAGGTCGACTTGATGCCCGGCGAAGACTCGCTGCTGGCGCCGGCCTGGGTGCCTTGGAGTCAGCGCATTCAGCCGGGCGATGTGCGCCCTGGCATGGTGCTGCCGACGCCCGACAACGATATGCGCCTTGAGCCAGGCTTCACCGGCGGTGAGTTGGCTGCCGACGAAGACCCCGCCGAATGGTCGGCGACCCGGGCCGTCGTCGCCGAATTGGGCCTGGGGCGTGAACGCGTGTTGAGCAGTTATGGACGCACGACGGCGGCCAACCGTTGGCTGCGCGTGGGCGGGCCGGATGACCAGTCATCGCGCCTGGCGCCGGGCGAATGCGTCACCTGTGCCTATTTCGTGCGTCTCTCCGGCGCGCTGGGCAATGTTTTCGGCGTCTGCGCCAACGAATACTCCCCCAGCGACGGACGGGTCGTCAGCGTCGATCATGGCTGCGGCGGGCACTCCGACGTAGTCAGTGAACCGTCAGGCGAAGCCGAACTGTCATCGCCAGTGTTCGACACCATCACGATCGATCACCCGATATTCGACTGACCGCGCCGCGCCGACACGAATTCGGTCAAGTCCTGCGACTCCGCGCCTGATGTCGCATCGTGGGACGCGCAGGATGATGTTTGAGATTCCTCGCCGCCACGGCGTCGGCGTCCCGCGGTTATGAAACCAACGAACCCGGCGATTATCAAAGACATGCCCACCGCCGGCAGCAGCCAAGGGGTGACGTGCCCCGTCCACTGGCGTAGCCAGCCGACCTTCGGGACGACGTATTCGACCTGCCCGCGCACCTGGAAATCACCCACCGGGCCCCACGGGTCGGGGGCGTTGTTGTTGTCGCCTTGGGTGATGAACCAGGTGCCCGACTTGTTGATCGATTTGGCAACTATGCGGTGCGTCACCAGGGTCGGGTCGTCCGGGTAAGGCAGGAAGGCTATGACGTCGCCGACGCGCAGGTTCGCCGCCGATGCTTCGTCGACGCCGCGTGTCACCACGACGTCGCCGGGGACGATGTAGGGCTCCATAGAGCCCGTCAGGACGGTCAAGCTCATACCGCCCATCACCTTGGGCACGACGACCAGCGCCGCCACCAGGCCGGTGGCGACGACCAAAACAAACGTCACCAACCCGGCGAGAGCGGTCTGCCACCATCGGGTGCGCGGCGGTTGTTCAGCGGCGCTGGTCATCGGCATTTCCTTATCTAAGAGACGACGCGAGCCTGCGAAAGGGTCATGGTGACGGCGCTGGCCAGGTCAAGGGCCACGTTTGTGTCGTCCTGACCGGTGGTGGTCGGATCGAAGGCGGCGTAAATCACGAGCACGATCGTGCCGGAATCGCCTGAACCCATCACCTTCAGCGGCGTGTCGCCGGTGGGCAGCGGGCCGGTCGGCAGCAGCACCTCACCGTCACCGTCGTAGAGTGCGCAGGTCAACGCCAGGTTCTCGAAACCGTTGGCGACGTCGATGCCGTCAAGCGTCAGGTGGGCCACCAGGTTGGCGCCGCTCAGCTCAATGTCGTAGCCGAACAGCAAAGCGACGGTATCGCCCGGCACCATGCGCCAGGTTTCCAGGTCGATCGGAGCACCGGTGGTGCCGGGCACCGCCACACCTTCGGCGGCGACGGACACGGCCGTCGTGTCGAGGCGGTCGGGCGAGATGTCGAACGCGGCGGTTTCGCCGGCTGTGATCGTCATCTTGCCGGACTGGATATTGCCGCCACCTAGCTCCGCTGAGGAGCTCCATAGCGCGTAGGTGCCGCCACCCATGAGCAGGGCTGCGCCGAGGGCAGCCGCGATGACGCCGTTGCGGCGGTTGTTGTTGCTTCGCATGTTAGTTTCCTTTCGTCTTTGCGAATCGCGACCAAACCGGCGGCTTGATCTGTGCCGGGGAAACCGGCGTCGGGGGTGTCATTTGCCCACCCCCGCAAACTTTGTGACTGTGTGTGTGAAAGTGACGTCCAGAGGCGGCTGGGCGGCCGGGTCGGGCCCCACCTGCACGCTCCACTCGGCGGTGTTCGACGTCACTGTGCCGCCGACGCTATTGGTGCCGACGGCCTGCGCCTGGCTGTTGTACCAGACAGCCGGCTTTACCACCGTCAGGCACCACGCCTGGGTGGCCGTGCTGCCGGACGGTCGCGGCGCTTGCGCGGGCGCAGTGCCGATGACGGCGCCCGTGGCGTCGTCGAGGTCGACCGCGCCGGGGGTGGCGTCATTGAGACAGCCGGCCGGGCCCTGCGGGAAGACCTCGATCGTGGCGCCGTCGAGGAAGCTGCCGGGTTCTGCGGCGGCGACGCTGAGCTGGTAATTCATGCCGTCGCGGCCCGATGTCATGGTGGTGACGGTGAAGCCGACGGCCAGCCCGCCGGACGCGGCAACAGCCTGGGCGTCTGCGCTTGTCAGCGTGAACCCGACGGTTGAGCCGGGGCCGTCCGCCACCGCAGCGGCGAGCCCGTCGCGTTGCACCGAGAAGCCCACCACGGTGGTCTGGGCGTTAAGCGGCTCGGTGTCGTCGCCAGCCGTCCAGGCGGCCCGCGTCGCGCCTGCCCCGCCGGCAAGGCCGACGGCCAGCGCCAACGCCAGCCAGCCCAACCATGACACATTGCGCCTGGTGGGTGGTTCCGTGGCTTGCGGCAGCGCGCGGCGGGCGCGATATCTGGTCTGCTCAGTCATGCCATTCACCCCCTGACCTGGCTTGCCGTGACGGTGATGACGCCCAGCGGCACGGTCTGGGCGGACGGCGGGGCGGCGGGGTCACCGTAAACGGTGTTGCCCGAGCCGAACTTGGCGGTCACGACGACGAGCCATTCGCCTTCGCCCACCAACGCGGGCGGTGTCAGGGCGTGGTCGAGGCTTGCCTCGCCGGCCTCAGGCGCCACCTGGCGTCCATCCGAATCGGCGAGATGCCAGGTTGCCGTTGCGCCGGCCGGGGCGTCCGCCCAGTCGACCGATATGGCCGCCTGCAGGTTGTGGCCGACCAGGCTTGTGCTGACGGCCTGGCTGAGAACCAGCACGTCGCCGTCGCCCACGCTGACGTCGGCCAGCGAGTCGGCGCCGGCACCCGAAGCGCCCGTGGTGCTGGACCATCCGAAGTCACCCAAAGTGATGTCGAACCGTCCGGCGGTGACGCTGAGGTTGGTGCCAGCCTGGCCGCTGAACAGGGCGTAGGTGCCCCAGCCGACCAGGCACGTCGCCAACCCGGCAAGGATCATCGAGGTGTTCACAAGGCGTTTTGATGCTGTCATGTCGTCACCTGCCCACTGGCCAGGCACCCGGTCGACCCATTGCCCGGCACGTCGACGGTGCACACCGGGCCGAGTACCGAGTCCGTCACAACGACGCCCTTCAACCCCGGTTGGCCGGTGTATGAAACCGTGTACGTCCACCAGACTTTCGTCCCCGCCGACAGTCGGGCGCCGCTGGGCACCTCGACGGCGGTGGTGTTGCCACCCACGATCTGCGCATAGCTCAGGCCGTCCGCGTCCAGCCAGCCGCGCTTGTCGACGGTCAGGTCACCGTCCACCACGGCGGTGGGCGGCGTGCAGGCCGTCAACGGGATGGTCTGGGTGCCGGAAAACTGGGACGACTGCATCTGCCCGTACGGCATGCCGGCCGGGCCCATCGACTGCGTCTGAACGCGGATGTAGCCGGTTGTCGCGCCGCTGAGAATGGTCTCTGGCGGCAGCGGCATGGTGACCGTCGTCGGGCCCGTCAGCATGGTGGTTGAACCGATGAACTTCTCGGCCGTCAAATAGCTCGTCCAATACACGTCGACGCGCACCGGCGTGGCGGGCTGGGTCATGTTGGCGGGTGTTGGCGATGTTGGCTGCAGCCTGAAGGTGGCCTGGCACGAGGCGTCGACGGTCGGCACCGTCGGCCACCAGGTGGTTGAGGCGTTATTGGTGTGTGCCGTGGTCGAGCCGGCGTTGGCGATCATCACGCCCCCGCTGGCCGACACCTCGCTGCCGGTGTTCGTCTGGCTGGCGCTATGGACGCCGAAAAGGTTGCGCTCCATCGTCACCAGGCCGGCACTGAACAACATGATTGAGGCGACTGAGAACCCGTCGAAGTAGTTGTCGCTGATGACCAAGCCGCTGGCAGCTGTGGACGCCAGGTTGGGCATCCAACTGATGCCGAAGCCCTGTGTCGTCGCTTTCGAGTTGTCGAAGGTGTTACCGGTGATGGCATTCTTGCCACCCAGGGCCACACCGTTGGGCAACGCGACGAGACCGTACTGCATGTTCGTCGACGACGCGACAAAGTTGTTGTTGAACGTGTTGTCGTGCAGGTTCAGGTTGGCCAGGCTGCCGGGGCTGAGGTTCCAGGCGTTGAACGGGCGGCAGTAGCTGTTGAACGGCGACTTGATGTTGTT
>Ga0123357_10001624_pt1:20000-24089 | contig 24089 bp, 14 predicted proteins | sample TergutEmb28metaG_FD_89873 | JGI IMG/M metagenome (GOLD analysis project Ga0123357, IMG submission 89873) | Embiratermes neotenicus P4 segment gut microbial communities from Petit-Saut dam, French Guiana - Emb289 P4 | ecosystem: Host-associated > Arthropoda: Insects > Digestive... | reverse complement strand
ACGGCCACCTATAGGTGTGATGATACCAGAGGCTGTGTAATGTAATTTCGACCTCCTGATGTTGAGCATATGTGCTCGAAACATGTAGAGGCATGAAATAAACTTATTGTAAAACAAAAATTTATCCATCAAGTTGGTTAATTACTGAGATAAATATACTAAGCTACACGGTCAGCGAAACGTCAAAAATGATCTTATCATTTTCTACGTAATAAACGTGGGTTACAAAAGAATAACTCGATTGGTTCTGACATTATATAACAACGAAACTTCAACTGACGTGTAACATTCAAACTGTGTTAAAATGAGAAGGTCTCTTGTTCCTTCTCCTGCGACCCAATATTGACTTAAAGAGACAAGAAGTAAAGTCAAGAACACGTAAATTGTTTTCACAAATCTAAATTCTTACCACTAATGCAAATTGCTGCTTTATTTAACATTAGCTGAAACTACACTGGTATGTGCTTTGTCAGCACACACGGCACGAAACTGAATAAATTAATTATTTAAACAACTACCTCGACCAGATTTCCTGAGCAACTGATTTTCATTTAGGTATTCAAGAAATTTTCCCTCGTTATGAAACAACACGTCCATTACCGTGTTCACAAAACCCTGCCAGTCCTGACGATTCTACTTACGTGACTTAACATCTGCTATCTACCATTTTGTATTTTACATTCTATTTAATTTACATTTCCTTCTATGCTTACATATTGCTATTGGATTGTTCCTTTAAGGTTTTGTGTCTAGAGATGTATATGTATTTTACATCTCACATTTTAACACCTTTGACTTTAATCGTCTCTACACGGAGAACCTCTGCTTTAAAATTCCAACCTGTTCCTCCTCAAGAATCCTGCCTTCTTACGGGGATTATTCTAAACTTAATTCTTTTATTTGCCTTTAAATCTGACTAAAATATTTTGCCATGTAGTACTAATATTCAAGTTAGCAACATATCTTATTGCTAAATAGGTATAGGTATTTAGTCAATTACACAACAGATATTTCTAATGATGTTTATTGGAGGATGATGATGATGATAAACATTATTATAAACATTTGTTGTGTTAATGACCAAATACTTGTACCTATTTATTTATACACACAACGGGGATGGAAATTTTATAATTACCTTTTTGCATACGGGCTTCCTCGCGGGCGCTTCAATCCCCGGTGCCAAGACGCCCAGTGACTAAAATTTTTACAGTGACACCTCTAATTTTTAATCCTCAACATAGCTCATGCTTCATGTCATCCTTATAGTGCCTGTAATTTTGAGGAGCCTCCTACGTTTGAGGAAAATCTGTGCAAGCTGGGAATATTTGAGAAAAAGTGAGAAAGTATGGGTGACATTTTCCGCTGACTTATTCTACTTACGGGCAAACATTTATTTTTCTTCCTCTTTGTAAGGCGTCATAGCTTAGCTTTGCTCTTTGTAATACTGCCACAACATAAGTACAGTGTTTTGCACCGAGTATGGAAACCTCTAATTCACTTGGGGGTATATATCATTACTGAAATTAGAGTAATGAGTCGTTTATAATTCATTATAAGCTCGTTAGACTGACTTGTACAAGTTTCGTTGTTTCAAAACGATTATTTATTGCGACGTCCTACTTTGATGTCCCTATTACGCCTCCATAACCACCAGGCACGGCGTCACGGTGCTGAAGTCTTCATGTCTGTAAGACACACACAGTGACAGTGAAGGGAATTGGCCTTCAGAACTGAAATAATTATTGGTGGAAGAAAGCATCAAATGTCGTGTAGCGGCATTGTTGAAGTTTAAAGTCATCTGGGATAAGATTCTCTGCCAAATGGTCTTCATTTGCCGACGTTTCTTAAGATCTTGGTGCCTCTATTTTCAGGGTCCTTGCATTCCATAAAGTGTCGAAAATTTGGACCGTATGGACTCTGAGGACGGTATCAGCAAATTCCTTCGATTTTTCTCTAAATATTGACCAATTGACACGGTGTCATATACCTGTCTTGAGAAACTGATAGTGGCTCAGATGGTTATTTCAATTACGAAACTAGATTATTTTCTTGGAGTTTGGGGAAATTTGAGGACAACATGCAACATTTATGTTTTGTAGCATTCCTGTACATTTCTTTCACTTTGATTATTTAGGGTATATGTTATGTGCCCAAGTGAATTTTATACATACATTTTGGAACATTGGGTCGATTGTAATTGGACTGGACACACTGCAGTAAAACAGTATGCATATGCTACGGCTAAAACAACGTGATCAGCAATTTGTTGAAGAAAAATGTGTTCTAATATGTATGAGATACTCAGTATAAATTACATGGTCTAAAATTATTATTTCGGCCAAACATTCAGAATATTGGAAGAATCAGATTTTATTGGGATTGTTAAGAATTTTCACTGCGGTTTGTTTGAAAAGTGCTATTTAATTTATTAACGTGTTGTGTAAAGTATAAAGCATTATAGTCATTTGTTTCATAACGGACGGATTAGACAGGGATATTAAGATTTATAAAACAAATATGCTACATTCTTTTTACAAATACGTTAAATTACACACCTACATGACAAAAGAAGAAGATGATGTGCCTTGTTTGTTTAAAGTATCAACTACTTTCCCTCGTATATGAAAATGTCACCAATTATTTCAACATATGTCTCAGCATAAACAAAGAACACTCTCTGAAAAACGTAGTTCAGAATATAATGCGAAGAAAGCAGAAATTCTTCTTAGAAAGAGGGGGGAAGGGGTTTTGTGGAATTGTTATTCGAATTCCATGATATAAAGCTTTGGGAAAAATAAGTCATAATTGTTTGGGAATTCTAATTCGAAATTAGTAGCGTTCTTAACTCCATAGAACAAGGTTCTGTGTGGGAAGTCAATTTTTCCTCCATCGTTTAAAAATTTCCCCACCTCTAGTGGAAATCAGGGAGTTAATGAGTGTGTTTACACAAAGTTTCCGACTAAATCCTGTTCTGATCCAGACTGACACAGTCCACAACTTAATATTCAAATTTCTTGAAACCATTTTTAATAATGTCTCTTCATAATCGCTTCTTCCTTTACGTTTTTGGTTCGAGTTAGAGAACGTATACATAAACTTCTACCATGAATGTTGGCAAATTTGGCCTGAATTAAAACTTTTATTAACTTCTTCGGGAAGACACTTTTTCTTTCTTGTTTTCCTACCCAAATATATATTCCTACATGCATTGGGACCCAGTAAGTCTCGAACCTTTATATATTCGTAATGATATTCATACTCAAATATTTAAAAACTTGCCACACATTCGAAAGATCTGTTAGTTGCCGTTGTGTGACAATGATTTCGCCCTGCAATCGGACGACGATGTATTAATCTGACATAAATTAACACATTTTTAACAATCGTAGTTCCGTTCATCGCTAATATATTCGTAGAGTACAACCAACAAGATGCAAAGTTTAACAATTTATTTATTTCTGTAAGACGTTCTATATGTTTCAGACGGGTTTTCCGTCCATCATCAGGAGCTCAAAACTGCACATACAGAGTCAGGTATTTTTCGGACCAATACTGCTATCTGCTCCTAGCTTGGCTAGCAGCAGGTAGCAGTATTGGTCTGACAAACACCTGACCCTGTTTGTGCAGTTTTGAGCTCCTGATGATGGACGGAAAACCCGTCTGAAAAATGTAGAAGGTCTTACAGAAATAAATAAATTGTGAAACGTTGCATCTTGTTGGTTGTACTCTGTGAATATATATTAACACATTCACAATAGCAAACATGGCGGACATTTTACGCCACCTCGTTTTTTAGATGTATATAACATTCACAAAAGTGATTCGGTTCTGCTGCTCTATCCACGGGTAGACAGACTAGCCCTAACTTTCACGCGTGGAATAGAAGTTTGTCTGTTTTTGGCTCGACAGCCCCCAGTGGGCCAGTTCCTCCTCATTCACGAGGTTTCTAAATCACAAATAACGATGCACCACATTCGGTAGGACTCCTCTATACGAATGATCAGCTCGTCGCAGAGACCTCTACCTGACAACACACAACACTCACAACAAGCAAACCTCCATGCCTACGGTGGGATTCGAACCCAC
>Ga0123357_10001624_pt1:0-15000 | contig 24089 bp, 14 predicted proteins | sample TergutEmb28metaG_FD_89873 | JGI IMG/M metagenome (GOLD analysis project Ga0123357, IMG submission 89873) | Embiratermes neotenicus P4 segment gut microbial communities from Petit-Saut dam, French Guiana - Emb289 P4 | ecosystem: Host-associated > Arthropoda: Insects > Digestive system >... | reverse complement strand
ATATCCCATATTCCCTGAACACTCTCGTGAACCTGATAATTCCATTTCAAGTACTCCCAATATAATTTTGAAATCCATTATAATATTAGGAAATTAACCTCATATCGCCTAGGCCTTCCAAGAGGTCTCTTGCTTCACGACTTCGGAAAGGTATTGCTTTTTACCTTATCTCTTTTTGCCTGTTACAGTCTCGTAGCATTTATTATTTCATTTCGCGTTTCCAATAATATGTGATTAAGGTAACAAATTTTAAGTCGCTCCTCATTACGCAGTATTCTTCAGCCTTCTGTCACTGCCTCTGTCTTATCCTCCAATATTAAACCCTACATATTTCAAGTTGACACAGTCTGCGCTGAAGTAGACGCTCTTTGCAAAAATGCAATTTCTTTAATAAAGTTTTAGGACTAATGTGCAATAGTGAAGTTGGCAACATGCGTTATGCTCGAAACTGCTCGATATGCACCTGAAACGTCTACTTGATTTCACTACTTACGCTCCTCAGTTCATTCCTTTCTATGTGGCTTAGATTATACAATCATTACAATTAACATTACTTCCTTAAACATAATAATTGGAAATATTCGTAAGATCATTAATATGATTTAAGTAAAGGAAAACAATGGAAATAGGTTGGAAAGAAAATCATAGGATTCAAAACAAGACATTGAAGAATCTAAGGGAATATAATATTAAATAAGAAACAAGTACTGATAATTTGGGAGATTTTATTACAGATATCTAAGGTTGACCTAACCTACCAGAAAACCTAGAAGTCGAAACTGAAGTGGAAGTAGAGGGAGACGAGAAAGCCCTTATATTTTGCGAAGAAAAGTGGAAAATGCTGGCAAGGGGATGAGGGGTAAGAAGGCTACAGGAAACGATGATGTATCCGGGGATGTACTCAAAGTGTTGGGAGAAGACGGTTTCAGAATAATGACACAACATATATGGAACTGGAGAGTGGCCCACATATATCAATGAATTTGCAATAATCGCATTAGAGAAGAAAATGAAAGCTACAAACGGCACTGACCATCGCACAGTCAGCTTCGTCGCACGTCCTGCAAAGTTTGTAGAGAGGGTACTTAGAGGAAGGATTGAGAGGAATATCGAGGAAGTACATGGAGCAGAACAGTCTGGATTTAGAAGAACGAAAAAAAGGGGTGCAATTGGGATGCTGGGTATAATATCAGAACGAACTTTGCACATAGACCAGGAATTTTGCACGTGCTTAATAGACTGGAAGAAGGCATTTGACCGTATCAATAGGGCAAAATGAATGCAGATCCTCAAGGGAGCTGACATCGATCAGCGTGAATGAAAATGGATTAGAAAATAGTGCGTGGAGCGGAGTTTAAAATTAAATTGCTCCAGGAGGAGAAAAGAATGTGAAGATGGGAAGAGGAGTTAGACAAGAATGTTGTTCTTCGCCGATTCTATTCAACTTGTACAGCGAATACTTTACCAAGGAGACTTGAGGGTTGTTTGACCGTGCATCTTCCTCATGAAATAACGTGGAATGCCAACTTCATGCAACAAGGTAATTTTATTGATATATTCTTAGCTAGACATGTTTCGGGCACATACGTCCATCATCAGGAGCATTAGATGTTGAGTTGCGGCATACGGTTTTATGCACCGAGTTTTTTGATGGGTGGTGGTCTTGAAAGCCGCTGCGTAGGTCGTGTGTACAGTGCGGATGGTGCTTTGCACGACACCATCTGCATCGTACACACGACCTACGCAGCGGCTCTCAAGACCACCACCCATCCAAAAACTCGGTGCATAAAACCGTATGCCGCAACTCAACATCTAATGCTCCTGATGATGGGTGTATGTACTCGAAACATGTCGAGCTAAGAATATATCAATAAAATTACCTTGTTGCATCAAGTTGGCATTCCACATTATTTCATTTTACCAAGGAGACTCTTCAAGGGTTTGGGGACTGCAAAGTGGGACAATTATTTCGCACAATGGAATGTATAGATGACCTTATGTTACTAGCTAAGGCAGGGTCTATGCTACAGGGCATGATGGAAAGAAACTGAAACTGTAAGATGCTATGGAATAGAAAAGAAAGGAATGTAGTATATCTAAAGTGATGAGAATCTCAAGACAACCATCCCCAGTTCAAATTATGATACTTCTGAAACAACCGAAAATGAGAAATATTTCAACTCTTCAGGTAACATTATAACAAACGAAGCAAGATATACACGTGAAATGAAATCCAGGATTGCCATGATAAGAGCAGCTTCCAGCGAGAAGAATAATCTTTTCAGCAGCAAAATGACTTGAATTTAGGGAAGAAAATAGCAAAGGGCCACATTTGGAGTATTAAATTTGTATGGTGCTACAAATTGGCCACTTCGAAAAGTAGATCAGAAATACTTGGAAAAATCTGAAATATGTTTTTTGGAGAAGGATGGAAAAGATCAATTGGACTGATCACGTGAGAAATGAAGAAGTGTTACGAAGGGCCAAGGAGGAGAGGAGTATCCTACAAACAAAAAAAAAAAAGGAAAGTTAACTGATTTGGTCACATTTTGTGTAGGAACTGCCTTCTGAAACACTTTACTGAAGGAAAGATACAGGTAGGAAGTAAAGGGGAGACGATGAAGAAGACGTAATCAACTACTGGATGACCTTAAGGAAAAGAGGGGATATTGTAAAGATCCCACTCTATGGAGGACTTGCTTTGTAGGAGGCTGTGAACCTGTCGTATGACAGACAGCAGAATGAATGTGTTTCTTGAACTCACAGTAATCTACTGCTCTTAGCAGAAAAATGTTTGATTCTTCTAATTACTTTAAAAGCCATATCATAATCCAAAATTTAACAAAGTTTTTAAAATTTTGGGAAAGAGCGGCTGAAGCATGAAGCTGATCAAACATCTGTATAATCACCTTAATTATCAACCAACAAATGCGCTTATAAAATTTCACATTAAAACATTTAAAATCGCTCCGATATGTTTCTATCCTAAGATCATCCTCAGGGAGCTACTTTGTTCCTTGCCAAAGTCACATTTTAAAATGTGACTTTGGCAAGGAACAAAGTAGCTCCCTGAGGATGATCTTAGGATCGAAATATATCGGAGCGATTTTAAATGTTTTAATGTGAAATTTTATAAGTTCATTTATTGGTTGATTATTAAGGTGATTCTACGAATTGCACGGTGCAACAATAAAGATCTGTATAATGTCGAGGAACGAAATGCATGTTCCTTTTCCTCCACACCCAACTGCCCCATACACATTTACAGTGCCTAATTGAATTTAGGCCATTGACTTTTACTGTCTCACTGTAATTGCTGGTATGATTTCAGTCGTTTCATATGTTTCATGTGAACATTAGCAATCTGGTTTTCATAATGGTATGCGAGAGTGCATTGCTAATCTATTTTTCTGGAAATGTGAAGTGTAAAACACATTTTCGTGAAAAGCTATCTTTCCCAATTTAAACAAAATCCGTAAAAGAGTAACACGATTCAAGAAAACCTGTTAGCAGCTCATGTCAACTAGGCCTCGTTGTGGATCAATAATTGTCAGAATCGGAAATCTAAACAAGGTCTTGTGGAATTCTTCAATATCGAATTTTCGTAACTGTAAAGTATGTTATGGCTTAAATGAAGTCTAAAGCTTTATTTAAACCTGACTTTGTTATGGCTCATTGTGGCCGAGAATCAGATTTGCACCGAAACTTTGTATCAGGAGTTCCCCAGTATAAGTTCTTATGTACAAATCTGTCTAGCGGGTTGTGAATTTATACTCGGTCATAGACTGACAAATAGGTCTATTGAAATAACTCGATGGCATACGAAGCGTTCATTTTTTTGCATTGTCAAGAAGCCTAATGATTAGAGAAAAATACAAATCTTGAAGGTTCACGTTAAATATTTTTCACAATACAGGAGTTATTTGTTACATTTTCCTTTTTCGACACAATGTTCCCCAAAGCTTTTTGATATTTTCAGGTGTTATTCTACATTCTGCACGTCGGTGTAGAGATTAAAATTTCACCACCATAAAAGAGAAAGAAAAAATATTAATATTATTTTTACTTAGATTTAATATTTTACAACGTTCTGTAATCTACCCTACTTTTATTTTACCGGTTAACGTCTGCGAAATTAAGACTTGCCTGGTCTTCCCTGATCTTTCTCGCGTCTCTCGATTTCTTTGCTGCCTGGTTGTTCCTCTTCCGCCTCTCATAGTATTTTTCATCTTTCTGGTCCTCCGGAATGGGCTTCTTTTCCCCGCGCGGTCTCTTTGGTGTGCCACACGCTCCGACTCCAGTCAGGGCTCGCGATAGTAGAGGATCTGCGGAATAGTGATGAATGAGTGTCATGTAGATCTTAGGAATGCATACAAAGTTATCGTAGCAAAATCTGAAAGAAAGAAACGTCTTGACAGACCTGCGCATAAATAAAGATAATATTGAAGTGGATCGCCTAGATAGAGAATGTTAGGATGTCGATGTGACACACGTGGCTAAGGGCAGTACCCAAAGAGGGGACCGTATGAATATAGTATTAAAATTTTGAGGTCCGTAGTAAAAGGTGTTGACTTTTTGATAAAAAACGAATATTAGTTTCTCCAGAGAAGTTTGCTGCATTGGTGGATCACTCGGTTAATAGTATTTTGGCAAGCAGGCGGTGGCGAATTTGGTTGATAAACTGCACTACAAGCCGGAAGTTCGCGGATTCGATTCCCAGTGGTATCATTGGAATTTTCATTGACTTAATCCTTCCGACCACACTGTGTCCCTGGGGCCGATTCAGCCTTTAACAGAAATGAGTATCAGAAATATTTTCGGGGAGAGGCGGCCGGTGCTTAAGGCTGACAATCTTAACACCTTCATGTTCCAGTTTTCTTGAAATCTTAGAGCCACAACCTCCTGGAACCCTCAGGGTCTGTCCAGGAATTGCGTTACCGTTACCTGCTCTTTTAGCTGAGTTAGGGAAAGAAATGTTAGATATAGCTCCAATGTAAACTGTTTTCAGACTTTTAACCTACTGATTGGCTCTTTGCATTTCGATTTGATATTTTTTCTTTGTACAGTATAATTCATATCAACCACGTGAAGACTGGTATCCGTATACGTTCAGTTCTATATCACGAAAAATACAATCCATATACCTTACAAAAGATATTCCTTTCAAGCTGCAGAGAAAGATAATCGGTAGTCATTGTTAGATTTGTTCCAGACAAAAACGCACAGTATGAAAAAAATGAAAATGTCTCGAGTATAATGGTAAGTGGTATTTGTAATTACAACTGATAAACAAACGGTCAAAATATACACGTCTAAATCACAATGCATACATTTAAACTACAACTTCTTACTGGATTTGGATTCCGCCATCATAGGCAAGAGAGGCGAGTATGGTTGGAAAGCGCCCAGGATACTTGGCGAGGCCATGAATGCTGCCGCCGGAGGCGCCAAAGCAATAGAAGGGATGGCGCCTGAAGAAGGTAAATCTGTATTGTGACCTCCCGGTGACAGCTCGGACAGGCGTGGGGACAGAAGTTGATGGTACGGATGGGCCATCTCGGCTGTTAACAGAAAGAGAGATTCCTTACCAAGAACAAGATTCTGAATGAATAACCTATTGTTTTCTTACTCTTCTTTACTTACGAATTCGACAATAATTCTCTGCACTCACCTTAAAACTGCTCTATCAGAAAACTGGAAATTAAAACACAACTCAAGTCACAACACGACCCTGGGTCAGTTCCGTTCATTCTATATTATCACAATCTCTCCATGAGACGTCCCTGCATATTTTTCTCGCAGTCAGTGCTTGTTCTTTAAAGTGGTTGTTTTTCAAGTGGTTTCTCCAATACAACCTATATACATTCTTTATTATTCTTATTCTAGCTGAACACTAAATCTATCCTAACCTTATGTGATACTAAAAAATCCCTACAAATCATTCAGTTCCTCATTATGTAATAGTCTAATATGTTCACTTGCTTCGTCCCTAAGTCCAACTATTTCCTAACTCTTGCATTTCGAACGACTTCTAATTTACGCTTTTATTTTAAAGTAATACATCCGGACTCACACCCGTAAAAATACGAGAAATTGTTGTTTTGGGAAGTAGTTTGGAAGATAAAAGGTTTGGAATTGAATAGTAGGGGGTAATCCCAGAAATTATTTTACTCTTTCGACTCTCAAAACTCTCATACCTCTTTGTTAGGGTATTCAAGCAGCATGCAATGAAATATGCTAGATTCAGCTGGCTCATGATATTATTTAAAATTTGTTTTTGCAAACACGGGAATTAATTTTCGGATTCCGTAAAGGTCCACTAAATTCTCCATCAACTGAAACACAATCAGGTGTTCAGGAAGGTTCTGCTCCTTAGGCTGACTGGCTGTTATTTTTAAAAGAATAAGCATTACTCTTTTGATCATAAAATGACCTAAAAATTTTCGGGAGTAAACATATTTCAAACTAGGGACTTTGAAATCGGAGTATTGTGTCTGTCCAAGTAATAACTGAACAGACTGTAGGACTGCTCTCCAAGTAAGGGTCACTGAAATCCACAATCAGTAACATACCATTACAGTCATTGTGTTCTAAACGTAGCAGAAGGCAATAAAGGAAAAGAATGCGTTTGTTTTTCATTCCATACAGTCAAATGTTTGTGATGTGTAATTGTAATTCGTTAAAACACATCATTAACGTGAAATTTATTAAATATTGATATCATCATGAAATACATTTTACAACCCATCCGACGACCCTATTCGTGTCGTGACTGTGTGTGTCCCCGCGGTGCTGTAAAGGCTTCATAGATTTGATCACTCTATTTATGTAAAAAGGGCATAAATTCTCTACACGCTTTCGCAGACCAGACTCCTGGCTGGCTGTCAACTCAATATTCTGAAAAAGATGGGATAATATAATTTACCGAATTTAGAAGTAATTTGAGTTGAAATAAGAAGGTCGTGGGAACCATGGTCCGAAAGTGGGCCGAAGCCTCATAGAAGAACAGAAAGAAGAAGAAGGAGAAGGAAAGTAAAAAGAAATGGCGTATTCACGCCGAAACTACAATGATGTCACTTTCATTTCCCCCGCTCTTCCTGGTTATGGTATTTTATTTTCGAATACGAAAATTACTTCCTATCGCTCCGGGAAAACCTAATATATATTTGAAATCTTGCCTAAAATTATCGTCTTAAGATTGAAACTAAACTTTTTCCTCTCTGCTGATATGAAGGGGCCGCCCTGTGCAGTAAGGGTAAGGAATGGACCTCAAAGCTCAAAACTTGACGATAAAATTTGAATATGGTGTTTGATATGGGTGTGAAACTTGGTTTCACGCCTGAAGCAAAGAATAAAGATTACGAGTGTTCGAGAAAGGATCATGATAAGGGAATCTTTTCTGGACCTTAGTGAGGTTCAGTAACAGGAAAACGGAAAAAATTACATAACGCGAACTATATAATTTATAATATTGTAAGATATCAGAACTGTGATAAAGAACTGCTGAATGAGCGGGTTATGTGACAGAGCAAAGAAAAGAGAACTGTTTACATAAATTTTACCAGAAAACCTGAAAGGAAATCACTTGCATAGTCTAGGAGCAGGTAGGAAACATATATAAAAACATATTTTAGAAAGTGCGACAATAGACTGGATTTATCTGGTTTTTGTGGGGAAACCTGAAGGATGGAAACCTCTTGGAAGATCTAGGAGTCGACTGGAACATAAAATTAGAAAGGATCTTAAAACGACTAGGAGGGTGTGGACTGGATTGATCTGGCTTAGGATAGGGATATGTCTGAAATTTGTAATCACGTTAATGAATTTTCGGGTTCGGGTTCCGTAAAATGTGAGAATTTCTTTCCTAAGGAACTTTTGTCGTTTCAAGAAGGACGCTGTTCCATGGATTTACTGCATGTGGCGCAGGTTAGACTCCACTGACGGCGTGATCTGAACACGGGAATGAAAGTTCAGTTTTCATAAGACATAGGCATATAAACGCTGTCCCGATTACTGTTGGATTATCACGGATCTGCTCTGCAGACTTCGGGGTAACTTAAAGGATACGAAGTTCTGAAAAAGCCTTTTACGCCTGACAGCAGTAGTCAGTAGTAGAGTGAAGGTCAGAGTTAACAGCTGTTACTGGTATTGTTGCATTGTGAATGATAGGTCACCGCATAGCGACAAAGCATTAGAGGCTACTTATATGTAGACTAGTGTTGACTCTAGTCCTATCTGATCACATCGTGAGATAAAACGAGACACGAAACCACAAATCAAGCTGAAGAATAATGTACTAACACAACGTATGTGTATTCAAGCCATGTTTGACTGTCATATCAAACACTATTGTGTCAACACATCCTTCAATTGAAGTACGTGAAACCAAATGATTGTCTTTGACGAAATACAATGTGTGTATATATGCAATAGGTTTATGTTATAATCTCGCACATGAAACACAGAATTGGATGTCAGCTGACGGTATGGAGAAGGAATAATTGTAACGTATTTATCGATTTTCTTATTTTCAAATTAAGATCTTCTACGAAAAGATTTCGTTTATTGCTTAATAGCCTGAACGTTATTAGTCTTCCTGTTATTGTTTTAATATTCTTATTATTGTAAAACCATCTGTAAGGAAATTGGTATTCGGGAAAATATTGGTTTTCCTGAAAGGTTTTTCCAACTTCAGTGTGATAATTTTAAGCTAAAAACGACTTTTTCTTTGTCTTATTCCTTTGTTTCTCATTTCGAGGTTACATTTCAGTTGTATGTCTATTATAATTATTTTTGTTATCATTATTATTTTCATCACCATCATCATTATCATCATCATCTCGCTTTTTTATATCAGAATGTTATCACAGCTTCTAAATATTTTAGTAGGTTACTGTTTTAGTTCCTTTCTCTTATTTTTACTTCTTTTTTGGGAGGGGGGTTCTATTTTGTGATTTTGTCGTGCCTGCTCATAAGCCTACAAGTTACTAAACTGAATTATTATTTCATACTTTCACCCCTTAAAGACGGGTATGCAGTCCATGAACCTAGGTCATATAGTGGCGCCATGAGTTATTATCATCATTCTCACTAATATATTCATCGTTGTTGTCATTAATATATTTATAGAATTGTGTGTTTTATCATCAGTCATAATTCTTGTTGTTAAATATCCTCACCAAAGGTTACAAAGTACAACTAAGGTCATGTATATTTCTTTCTTTTTCGATTTAACTTTTAACTTATGACAAATTAGTTTCAGTGTTTGATTTTATTTCCTTTTCTTAGTTTTTCTTGTCTTGGTTTTTGTGACGTCGTCGCCTCGTGCCTGTGCTCTCTCTGCAATTGTCAGCTAGACTGTTGAGTCAGTACTTAAATCAATAAAAATTAATCTCAATTAGTGCTGTCTTCCTGATCGCCATCGTTTTCACCATCGTTGTTGGTATAATCTTGAAGGACGGATTTTCTGAGCCTCTCGATACACCTGCGGCCTCAAATTGGTCTTGGTGTGGGTTTTGTTTAAAAGCTGAACACACAGTTCAGCACGACAGATATCTAAATTGTAGAATTAAACGAACACTTAGAATTTGTTACTGCCAAATCTTCTGAAATTTGCCAAGTGTTTTAAACTGAGAAGACTTAATTTCAAATTCCACGAATTCTGGTACGTCGAATTTTTATTTTCCAGCTTCATGAAGCGTACTTGTATAAAAACGGCATAAAGTTAGTGTAAACTTAATTAAAGTCTGAAAAACACAAGTTGAATTTTTGGACCAACAATTGATCACAAATTTTCCCTTAATAAAATTTTAGTGGCATTAAATGATGGACTCCTTTCAACTGTTTTTGGAGTTTGTTGACCAAACATTCTGCCACTCCCAAACTAAAGTAATATTTTTCCTGCGCAATATCATGAAGGCTTGTGAGAGGTGGAGGTGTAGTTTCACTCATCTTAATGTCTGCATTATATGGAAGTTAGTAATCAGCTGCATAAAACGGGCCGTTGTACCTCAGGAAAAGATGTCGGTGCCTTTTGAGCAGCGAGCTGTATGGGCTGCAGACCCGATGCAGACACTCTGGCCCAGGAAAAAAGCTTTTATTCAAGCTGCAAATCGAAACACAAACTACCGTAACCTATTCGCCATACTGACTGAGCCATCTCGGTTCCCCCCTTCCACAATTCAAAAACCTGATTGTGAATTTTCGACGACTTTATTCTTTTCAATATTCTGAATCTCAGTGTGTAGTTACGATGCACTGCACTTGGGTGTTGGCAAGCATTTCGGCTCACTTTCTTATCGACGGTTCTGCGGTAGACATATCGTCTTGAAAAAAAGGTAGAATTTCAGTTCCTATTTCTTGTTTATGTATAGAGGAATAAAGGTCACATATGTATTATGCATTTAGCTTTAATTTCAACAATAATGATTCTAAGAAAGGTACCCTTATAAATATTTTAAGCTTAAAACTAATTCAATTATAGTTTTAAAATGTAAGTACATTCAGAACCCTAATGTTTAAAATCTATATCTTTTGCCAAAATAATATTTCACCTTAGGCAAGTTAAGATTTTCAGGACGACTTTTTCGCGCTTGAGCAATAGGCTTTTAAATTAAATTCATTTTTGTTAAATGTTGCCATTTCACAGCTTCTAGCTACTCTCTACAGCAGTTTGGTTTGCAAAATATTTCTGCTTCTCGCTGTCCTAGTACCCATTGAAATGGAAAGTTGTTGAAGGATTAGCGTAATAAATACAATTGTAAGGCTCTTTAGTATGTATGAATTTTTAGCAGTAAGTCAGTTATAGAAAAGTGACGACAAATAAATATTGCAATCATGAACACAGAATCCTAAGCTTATAATGGCATGAAAGATTAAGATACTAGACGCTGAGTGATTTACCTTCTTTCGTCGCCACAATTCGGAACATAAAATAGAAAAGTACTACCCAGCTTCTGTAATAATTTAATGTCAAACTGTACGGCATAATTTGACCTTGCATAACCCTCATAAAGTACTTGCATTTTTAGGAATGTTTACAAAAGCGCATGTAACACAATGGAATGTGCAAGATGGAAGTTTCATTCTTTTACAAAGATGTGTGAAGTTTGAAGATTCTTTCAATGTTTTTAATCGAATTCTTGTAGAACCATGACAACTTGTTGTTAGAATACGTAAACCATTTTTTTTAAAAGTGTAAGGTTTTTATTTTTTCTTTTTAACTTTTAACTTCCGCTTCGTAGACGTAACTAAATTTTTAACTTCTGTTGGCGGGATTGAACATCTTCGATTATCTCAGTTAGCTTCTTAATATTCTTATATTTTTTTATGTGAAAATCTTCCAATATCAGTCTCTCATCGTATGTAGAACTGCCTACAGAATGACATGTGTTAAGATTATTTATATCCCAGACCTCAAACAGCTAAAATTGTATGCAATATCTTCTCCTAAACTAAGACCACAGGTTGCAGGCGTTTTGCAGAACGTGACAGTCGGACGACTGTAAAGAAATATTCCTCCATTTACGAAGCATTGTGTCTTCAAGAACCCCAGTAGCCCATAACCTGAGTCACTTAAATTCTGTCCACAACCTGACATCTCACATCTAAAATTCAGTTCAGTATTTTACTCTCAACTGATTCTGCATCTTCAAGTGGGTTTATATGCAATTAGTTCAGCCTCCTTACTACAGGGCAAGTTTGACCATCAGTTACGTGTTCCTAATTGTAGTGAACAAGTTCTTTGCTCAGTATTAGGCCAGGATATCAACTATACTAGCTGAGGTGTCTCGCGGTTTTCCTCAGTTCACGAGGGAAATTTCGAGATATTATTTCGCAATAGGCCTCGAAAACTTATTTTCATGTCGTCTTCATTTCACCATACAATCACTTAATGCTCACAAAACTTGAGATGCTGATAGCGTATTTAAATACACTACTCATAAATGAAATGATAAAGAACATTACCAACAAATGATAAGTTATTTGTTTCTATCTATGCTATTTTTGCTTTTCCCATTACGTAAAACATCACCACAAAGAGGTGTGTGCCATGCTACGAAAATAAAAGAGACTCTGGTGTTTGCTACCATATTCAGGGAACGAATCTACAGTCCACACTAACGGTTACTCTTTTCTTTTACAGAACTGAGTGAATAGATTTTCTATAGTCTTTAAAGCTTACATTACCAACTGTCTTAGCTGCTAAGATAATGCGAAACCACTTCCAGTCAACGATATTTTTATATTTTCCATTCAGTTGCACTAAAAAATATTAGGTCATCTGTATAATTTATTAAGTTCATTCTTTGTTCAATACTGCGCACTCTTTATTGATTTTTCATAAAACAAATTCACGGGAAAAAGGCAATCCAATGTTTACGAGGGGCGCTTATATCTACAAAAGAGAACACAGGGAAAATGGGACTCGTGATGATGCGTGTTTTATTGTAGTGTATAAAAACAGAACATTTATATTAACAAGCAACAAAAAATCTCAATAAGTTAAATATTAAAGTGAAAAATATGGAAATGTAAATATGAATCCATGTGATTAGCGTGCTGATTACTGCCTTCCTTGGCTAGATGTGCGTCGTACGACGCACACCAAGCCAACTACACTCTCTACAAAAGATTCCTACAAAACACGATATGCTGCCACAACACCTTGTTTAAAAAAACGAACCAAATCGTGAATATGTAATAACTTTAGCAAGGAACGACGAAACTCCCTGATGATGATCTGAAAATATCGAAACATGTCGGAGTGTTTTTAAGTGTTTTAAAGTGTTTTAAGTGAAAGTTATATAAGTGAATTTGTTGGTTAATAGTTGAATTGATAATTGAGATATTTCTGGCAGTTACGTAGACATACTAACAATATTACGAAAACCATCAATCACGATATTCGATGGGTTGACCAACGCCCGAAACTAGCACCTCTATAATACAAGTCAGGAGATCTGTCGCTTGAGGAAGTTTCATTTGTATCTATAAAAATAAGCAACAGTAACGCGTGCTGGTAAATGCTCATCGTGATAGCACAGATACAGCTATAGCGTGACGCTACTATGCATTCAGGGGAACTGTGGATGTCGCACTGAAATCTTCGAGCATAACAGAGCTATGTAGTTATGTGCCGTGACATACAGCCTACGTGCACTGAACCTTGTCCAGTTATGATGCCGGATGTGCTGAACTTTTAGTGGCTACTAGTGAAAATCGTAGCTTCGTGGGTCTACCGCCATTATCAGCAGCCGTATTTTAGTTGTTTTCTTCGATCCCTCAGAGGCTCTACAATAGTGACGTCAAAGTGTTTCTAGTACTCCCCCCTCCCTCCCCATTGGGCGCCTTAGAATCTCTACGGGGTGCCTGATATTCGTGCTCTGTCCGTTTGTGAAGAACCATGATATTGTTAAATGAAGAATAAAAACCAACTAGATGACACTTATTATTTTATTGTACTTCTTATAGGCTCAACATTTTTCGGGCACTACTATGCCCATCATCATGAGCTCGCGACTGTAATGTTGGTCGTTAGTCGCGAGCTCCTGATGATGGGCATAATAGTGCCCGAAAAATGTTGAACCTATAAGAAGTACAATAAAATAATAAGTGATATCAAGTTGGTTTTTATTCTTCAGTTAACACAATGACGCACGTTCCAACAAACATCAAATCCGTGATATTGTATTTGCATTAGCGCCTCGGCTATCGACTGGATGAAGAAGCAAACCTGCTTCGAATTTCGGAGATGGTTGAGGAAGATATTTGTCTTTTCGAAAGCATCCAGCCCTTAACTTTGGTCCAGTTGGCCACACATCCGCTAGGTACCGGCAGGTAGACCCGTTAGGGCGTAGACCTGGCTATTGGCTTATATGTTTTTTTCGATGTTAATGAGTGGTGCCCTGGCTTCAACCACACAGTCCTTTGTAGCGTGAACAGAGAAAACAATTTTACCTTAAATTTTGCCTGCCCTCAACACACATGTAAGATATAAAGAAATTAAACCTTATTCAAATCTTAAATTTTAAATCATAAACGTAAGCTTAATTTGTAATATTTTGCGAAAAAAATTCGTAGGGGTATATTTTGATTTTGGTTAAATCAACATAACATTAAATTCCTTTAGCTTACACGAATAATTGTGAGGTTTCTGTAGGGATCGTCAGCCTTAACTAAATATTTGTTGAACCTGCGATATATGTCAAATACATTTTGAGAGAAGAAGGAAATATCCATTTTGCTTGTATTTTATCAGTTTTCCCCTTTCCGAGGTGATTAAACAGACAGCTCTTATGATCACACTCTCAACACTTTTACTGAACGATCAAACGATGATACAGGATGTACACATGATCACACACGGAAAACAAAAATAATTCTTCATTGAGATGGAAAGAAATTTATTTTTTATTCTAGGTCGTTCTCTATTAAAACAAAAACTTTGAAGCATAACATGAAAGAAACTGTGTATATAGAAATACTTTTCTTTTACTTTAAATGTAAACTAATCGTGGTTGCGACATTTCTGTTCCCCTCAAGGCTGATGCTGTGCAATATTAGGCCACGTCAGTCGGTAAAACGAAAATGACCTTGTAAAAGCCTCGTAACGATTTCTTCTTCACATTGAATGCTTATTCGTTATGAACATATTTTTTATTTCGCGGTTTTGTAGATAAGTCACTCCGAAGTTGCATGTCGTCGAGTTCTTATGACCTGAATCCTAGACACTTTTTTTTTTAAATTTTCATTGTCAGCTCTTCATGCAGAAATAATCCCTCTGTTAGACGCGCGAAAGCTGCAAATCGTATTGTAGCACAGTGCATTTTCGTAGAATCACTTCAATTTCTCAACCAACGAATGAACATATAATTCCACATAAAACACTTTTAAAACACTTTAAAACACTCCGACATGTTTCGATCTTGTCAGATCATCATCAGGGAGCTTTGTTCCTTGCTAAAGTTATATTACGGTATTCACAATTCAATTCTTATT
>Ga0123357_10001623_pt1 | contig 24100 bp, 15 predicted proteins | sample TergutEmb28metaG_FD_89873 | JGI IMG/M metagenome (GOLD analysis project Ga0123357, IMG submission 89873) | Embiratermes neotenicus P4 segment gut microbial communities from Petit-Saut dam, French Guiana - Emb289 P4 | ecosystem: Host-associated > Arthropoda: Insects > Digestive system > Gut ... | reverse complement strand
TGATAGCAAGCATTTCCTGACTTCAATCTGCTCTTAATTTCTTCCGCAATAGAATTCTGATTTGTTAAAGTTGTTCCCAAATATTTAAAATCCTCCACCCTGTCGAAGGTACTATTATCAATCCTCACACTGTGAGGATTGATAATAGTACCTTCGACAGGGTCTTACGTCTAGGAAACTTAAGCCCACTGCAGCTCTAAATGCCATCCTATATTCACGATGGCAGGTCCCTAAAGGTTGAACTTCCCATATAAGATACAACTTATCAAACGAGACAGTCCAGTGGTAATGGTGTTAAGAATCTGATGTTACATACCTTTAGCAGCTGCTGCATGCTTGCTCCTTCATCCAAACCTGGTGACCTTGCTGAATCTTACCCTCTGAGACACGAATAAAGAAGCATGGAACATGTTTTATGCCAAAATAAATTTTGCCAAAACTAGACATGTACTTATGCAAAGAAAACTAACAACAAATGCCATAAAAGTTACGCAAGTTCTCAGTGGTAAATTGTGGAACCTAACCAAAACTGAACAGATGATGATGTCAAGCAAACAGAAAAACTTGCATAACAAAGAGAGGGATATTATGTTCCAGTAGTAATGTAATTTATTGACTTCTTTTTTTGTTGTTTTATCGTCACTGTGATTGTTACTGCAATTCCAACAACGTGCTAGCATATGTTGGTTACGGTGTTAACAGCTGTATTGTTGGTGTTGTAGTCAGTCTTATTCATCATCATCATCAGTATGCTGTGATGTATTTGGGCATGACACCGCTACAAACCACAAGGTCGATTCCTGATAGGGTCAGAATAAAATAATAATTGGGTTTGTGCCCCATATTCTGTATTAAGTTAAAAGGAGCCCTGTTCCTAATTACCTTTGCCCCCCCCCCCCAAAGGTATAAATGTCAAAGTTGCTATGTACAGTTGCCTTCTACCAGAATTCCACCTTACTGGAGTCCCCTATTGCGGAGCTCTCCTTAAACCCTGAATTACTCTCAATCTCAATCCCCTACAGGATCAGGGGAAAACCTCCAGGTCCAAAAAGAAGGAACCCCGGTATAAATGTCGAAGTTACTATGTATGGATGCCTTCTACCGCAGATCCCCCTGGCTGGAGCCCTCCGTAAATCCTTACTAGAGTCTCCTGTTGTGGAGCTCTCCTTAGACTCTAATTTACTCTCAATCTCGATCCCACGGGATCAGGGGAAATATTTGGTCCACCAAGCAGAGCCCCTTTACTTGGCAAGGTTGAATACAACTCAAGAGGTCGCCTGGTATCCCAGAGGGTGCCATTAAGGACAGACTCACCCACTGCCATTCATCCCTTAGGCATGGCACTCACGCTGTAGGATTGGGGATTGTTTTTGAAGGTTTACTCCTTCAGATCCGCTGTGTTATGCGCAACAGGGTCACCACTTGCAGGATGTGGCTCCTCACCACGCACAGATGGTCTTAATCAGAGAGAGGCTATAATCTGCATCTACCGCCCCTGGAGAATAGCCAGAGCCCCCCTTGGGCCACCAGTGTCACCCCTCGGTAACCCAGCGACCCCAGCATGGCTCAGCCGACTCCCCTTGACCCCTCCTGATGGGGTCACTGAACTTTTTCAGCTTACATTTGTCTTTTCAATATACAGTTGGATGTTAAATCTTCAAAAGGCAGTCAAGCAATTTTTCTTCCCTTTTTCATGTATTTTGTACCTCTAAAGCAACGCAGTCAATATAATAGTGGGCAATAATCTCATTTAAGGAATATGTTGCTAACAGTTCTTTGATTAAAAAAACAAGGTGGAGGATGGAAATATCAGAATATCTCAGGGGTGGAGGGCAGGCTAAAAGCTGGAAAACATCAAACCACTGCTGCAGATGGTGTACATGTGTGGCACTGTCACAGGAATTTGTTCACTGATCTCTCCAGGACTGTTAACAAACAGAAACCATTCAATTACAGCAACCACAAAAGCATTCTGTTAAATGTAATTAATATGAAATATGGGACCTGTGTACTGGAATAACAATATTTTGTTTCACTGATATGCTTCTGGATGCTTTCTCAACTGTCACCATAATATACTTACACGCTGAACACTACAGCTTCAGAGTGCAGCACAGTTGGCTGAAGCAACACGTGTCTAGTTGTGTGTGCAATGTTGGTCAGCACTGAGATTTTATGGAATTATAATGCCATACAGACAAAACACAGGTTTCAAACATAACCATGAACATGAACTTTCAAGTCATTTAAATTTTGTGATGATACAATCACTAGCAGAGTCAAAACTAGTGGTGGCTATGGTTAATATCCTTTAACAAGGTTTACGATACGGAGAAAATTACATCGGCTTTCTGAGAACAACAGATTAACAGGAAACAAAAACTAGTGCGCCTCAAAAAGTTTTATCTCAATTCTGAATTTCCAAACTGTGTCACATAACTGGAAACTGAAGTGATACACACCTGATACAATGGATCCTCAATCATGGTCACTCTTGAGCGATGAGGGTAACAACTGGTACACTCAGGAGTCTGACTTCAAACCCCTTCAGAGCTGGACTGCATATTGTGGGCAGTGGGTCTAATGGACACTGTTCACAATGCAAAGTTGGTAGGCTCCTCACTCAATCACAATTACACGAGCTCAGGACAGTGTGAAACAGCAGTTTCATCTCTGATGTGTCTTCCACTGCTGTCATTTATAACTCAATCATTTCAGTCCTGACAGTGGAAGCTGCAAGTTCCTCCAAATGTCAACTGTTTTTAGCATTCTGACTGCCCCTACAATAAAGTAAGAGTCAGGCCCCAATCCCCCCACACACAAACATCCTGCATGACTTATAAATTTACAGTGCATTTGAAATAACTTGCATGCTACTTAACACAAGGTACATACAACCTTACCTTATACTGTCAGGCTAAGAACATTTAACATTCAGGTTTGTGTAATATCACACAAGCCTTTAATAAATATTTGCAGGTCTGATATTAACAGACCATTAAGCTCTGTAACTAAGCCACTGCCTCCCCTCAAGTACACCCACTCAGCAGACCCTTGAAACTAAGATTTTTTTGGTGCCTATTTTCCCAAACAAGATCATACTTTGCCTTTCAGTTTACTACCAACATACACTACAAATTAATATGACAAATACCCTTACTAGTCCTCTGTGGGCAAGCATTATGGAGGGAATTTTCTTGCATCTTGTGAGATATAATATCCTGGTAAAGATTACTGTCTTCTTGTATGTGATGTCATGTAGTCCAGTAGGAAGGTATTAATGTTCCAGAGAAACGTACATCAATCAAGGTAAAAGATGCATGAAACAGGCTCCTCGACCAGACTACGCTGCACCACAGCCCACTTCTTCTCCCTCAGTCTGAAGTCCCTGGAATCCTAGAAGATGATCTGCAGTAGCAACGACCAATGTCTCATTCACCATCACTCGCAACAGCATTTAAACAGGATGTACATTTGAAATAATCCACCTCCTGGTGTTTACAACAGTTTATTGACATTAAAAAACTTAGTAAATGTGACTGCAGTCCCTGGGCTTCATGAAGCACCAACACACAGCCCCACACATTCTTACTCCTGAAGCTGGACAGACATGAGTAGTTGGCTTCAAAGCCTTGGCTGCTGCACCCCAAGGACTAAATGAACAGGAGGCTACAAAGTTTCAGAGTTGGTCTGGACCTTTGGAAAGGACAGAAATCTCCTTCTCTTGCTAAAAACTGAACTATGATTCTTGGGGCATTCAGCTGGTAGCCGTATCACTTATCTCCATAAGCCAGCCCAGCTCCCTTTCATATGTTACCTAACACACAGCACAGCCCTTCAACACCAAACAGATGCTCAGTGAGTCAAGAAATCCCACCTTTTCATGAACATAAAGGTTCATTTTGCGTTCACAAAAAACCGCAGCTGGTCTATACTGAGCTAGAATAGTCCATTAAATGAACGCACATCTTGAGTAACATCGAAGTTAATATTATCCTCACATCTATGTCGAGGTCTCCTGACTGGTCTCCTCCATTCAGTTTAATTGATCCAGCTACTTTACACATATGTGAACCCTCCCATGCATGTTGCATTCCTTTCTCAGCCCATTCTCATTTATATTGTAGGCCTAAGTCTATTTGGTGGACAGTCTATATTACATCATTCAGTGCACTATCAAATGAGAATGAACATTACCATGTTAGAAGATGCAAACCTACAATACAACATTTGTAACACTCACCAATATCTGTTTCATAATTTCTAAAAATCATAAACATACAAACAGTACAATGGGTACAAGATGTGTATTCCACTTTCCTCTACCATTTATGGGCGAGACAGCAAAAACTGTAAAAAGCGACTATTTAGTTTCCTCAAGCTGGTCTGTCCATTCGCCCATCCGCATGGAACAACTTGGTTCGCACTGGACGGATTTTCATAAAATCTGACACAATAATTTTTCGAAAAACTGTCGAGAAAGTTCAACTTTGATCAACATCTGACAAGATCAGACACTTTACACGAAGGCCTATGTAATTTATTTTATCTCAATTACTCTTAGAATAAGAAGTGTTTCAGAAAGAAATGCACAGAGAAAACCAAAACACACGTTTTACGCTCAATAAATTTTTTCCATTCCATCTGAGAGATGTGTAAAAACAGAGCACAGCCAGTAAGGCCAGATGACAATATTATGCGGGGCAGAGATGATGCGATTTGCATGCCGTATAACAATGGCAAGAAGGCCTACTGCATCATAATTGATTAATTCTGATGCCACAAAAAATGGGTACGCTATAGAACCCTGGACTCTCCCAAATGTTTTACTGCAACACTTGCAAACCTGCAGTACCAAGTACAGATCACAGTACCTTTCCTCTGCATCATGTTTTGATCAAGCCAAACAGTCAACCTTGGGTTGCCCAGAGAAATGTACTTACTACCCATATCTTTCTTTCCCTACACCAGACCTGGCTCAATGAACAATCCAAGTTAGTGCAATATTACGTCCCTCTTACCTGTACAATGTGTGCCAATATACCTCACATTACTTGATACACATCACAGGACTTCACAAGTAATTTTTTTTATTTAAAGCACACTTAAAAGCACTTGCACACCTGTTCAATGTATCTCAACCACTCAAACCACACACCAAATGGCGATGACGCGCACAGATTAATGCAATCATCACGGATTAGAGACAAGTCCTTCAGGTCTCGGACATGAGCTATCGTGCGAATGTGCAAAATAAAAATCGATAATGTAATTTTCCCATTATGTCCCGCAGCAAAATTTCTCCCAACATGGATGATGAATCTGTAATGGTTACTCACTGACAAGATAGGCAGACCGTTTATGGCCTATATCGCTTAAGTCATCTGTGCCACGAAGTTACCAACACCGATGAATAGCTAATTTGTTGGCAGTGGTAGTGGCCAGTTGAAATGTAATGGCAAACGTGCAGAAACCAGATTTCGTCTTTAGGCGAAACGAACGAGTCCATTTTAATCGGCCCGGGAGGGGGGCAGTGCAATCGACTACTGGCAGCCGTGGTGTGCGCATCAGCTTTTACTGTTGGTAGTAAGGCTGGATACACCACGTTCCGAGGCAGTGTGAAGGGTACTGGCCACCCACTCCATTCACTAGTTTCCCCTTCACTTCCCCTCCCGTCCGGCACCGTGTGCCATCACATCTGGACCACACTGCAATTCGTAAGTGCATCAAGAATATTTCTTTGCAGGGGCAGCATGACCCTGAAGCTATGTATACTTTTTGATGTTACGAACTGTTTAAGCTTTCATTTCATCATATAAGCAGACTGGGCAGAGGAAGGTATTTTCCTTCTTTTTCTTTTTGTTTTCATTAGTCAGCATGTAGTGCTTATCGCTCAAGCAATGTATATGTTGTTGAATGTAACTGTAGCTGCTTTATGCATCAGTTCAGTTCAGAGCAGTGTCACCAGAGCAATGAGCGCTGGTATAGCTGGAAGAGACGTGTTGTGTTTAACAGTGCCCAAGTGTACCCACAATCCATAGATTTGAACCAAATACAGTTCATTATAGCAACCTTCACATACAAACTATGTTATGAGAACCATGCCCAATTCTCTGAGCTGATATCTGGGTAGGTTACAGGAGAAACTAAAACTGGAAAAGAAAAAATCTACAAAGTTTTTATTGTATTTTTCAATATTCCAACATACCAGACATCAGGTGATTCCAGCTGAAGTGTAAATCACATAAAACCTTTGATGTTCAGGTGCCTACCAAACCAAAGTTTATTAAATTTCACTTTAGGGGGAGGGGTTGTAGTCTGGCACCCCCCTACCCACCCCTTGGGAGCACCAATGTTGCAATTTCTACTGGTTACCTAGCTATCCCTATACACACTTGGACAGGCCCTTAAGGCTCCCAGAATTTTTAGACAATTAGCACATGAAGGCTGCAAGGTTGTCAGCCCAATGCAACGGCTGTCTTTATATCCTCCAGGAGAGAGCCCTGGTACTTCTGTCCATTGGACGCTGAGTTGACCCCATGGCCACAGAAGGATTAAGTCAATGAAACAATTTGCACATGTGCACACACACATCCCCAAACTACACCTGGTTATGAGTACAGAAAAGAAAAGTTGATTTAAACATATATTTTACTGTTTACCATTGTAATGAAACACAACTCGCACGAACAATATCTTGACCAAATATCACCCCCCCCTCCCCCAAAGGAAATTTATCATCTTGGGGCACTAATTTCTGATGAATGATATGCCAAGTCATGTCTACACCCACTACCATCCGTTAGGTGTTCACATCTATCACTGACTGTTACATAACCAGGCATCTTAAAATGATCAGTAGTAACTACTACAGATGACAATGGAACAAAACAGGTTATTACTTGGCAGTATCTCAATGAAATGGAGTTAGACTGGTCATGATTGCATTCCTGGTATGACTGCTGTTAATTATTTTACATGTTTCATGGACACAACTGAAGCCTTGTTCCATCAACCACCAAAAGATCAATTAAAGTAATGTCAACAGTTAAATTACAATAATTCAATCAACTCTGATTATTCATCACTGTCAACATTAAACAAGCACAACCATAACTAAAAATCAATATAAATTTTGGCAGTAGCACTTTATCCAACGATTAAACTTCTAATTATTCATGTCACAACCTCATTTGTACAGAACATGAATAACAGATAACAAGTTTGTTGTAAAAGTTTATTACATGTCACATACCCACTACCATAAATTCATTTAATTTTATGTGACAAGGGGATGTACATTTGGAATGTCTCAGATGAAGTGTCAGTTCTTCACATAATACTGTAGTTACACTTCAATGGTGAGGTACTTTGGAACATCCAACATCTTAACCGCCAGTGTGCAGATGTACTTAATAATTTAGAGGAAACAAGGCCAGACCAACTACATTTACAGGGTTCGGAAACATGCAGTTAAATGTAATCCTGCATAGCTCGTGATCAGAATGACAGTGAGAGAAGAAATAAAGTGTGGTAATTTCCCCAGTAGTCTCACAATATTATGATACTACAAGAAGAAATCATTGACAAAATTGGTTTGGGACCATCCATGAAAAACATTATTTTTCTTGAAATTGGTAACCATTTCAAGAAAAAAAATATAGAAAAAGAAAACTATATAACTAACTAACATGACGCAAGAGATTCCATCAGGCTCTACCTTGTACATGTGATTAAACAGAGCCTGAATTTTGAAACTATTCTCCTGTACACAAAATAATATTCTAGTACTATGAAAGGTACAGTCATTTATAGTCGTTTATATTGACAGCCCATTAATATGGATGGAGCAGGAGCTCCTAGAAGCTACCAAACTTCTTCAATATGATAACGACAAAAAAAGTGACATTAAGAGATGACTTACTTGGTGAAGAGATACAACAGAATAAACAGAAGTTACACAGTCTTTTGATAATCATAAATATTCAATGAAACAATCTACACTCTGTCAGCATCCTTACTGTGATATAAGAATCCACTCACTGTAACATATAATACTAAGACCGTGAATACATTCTGTTCTCTACATGTGCATGTAAACATGCACATATAGAGAAGAACAGATGAAGAAGCCTATGCGCGAGATATGGCAGGATGTGCATCTGAGACTCCACATGGGCTCAGACTGCAGCGCTAGGGAAACATGAAGGATACAGCATGATTTTGAGGTCCTCACAATAGTGTTCCTGAAGATTCACATCTTCCAGAATGTTACGCTGTGTCAGGTAAACAGCTGCATGTGCCTAAAATGATTGTATTGCCTTTATGTTCACGGTCAAGCAGTCCAGTGTGGTTTCTGCATTTCCCATCACTCTCCTTGGACATCTTGAATCTGCATTTGAAGGCACTACAATCCTTTGAAACACTGGAAACTACCTATCCAGTGTCAAAACATGACACTCCAGAAGGCCTGAATCTTCTGCTAATGATAAACTTGGGGAAAGGTCATGTGATATCCACTGGTTTAGAGGCCACATAGGATATACATTTAATATGGGTTATCCCTGTAACAAGGCTGGGAATTGAATCTCACCCATAAAGTCCTTACTGTACCTTACATTGATTAACAAAGTGTGTTGTCTTAGACCATGACAGTGACAACAAAGTTTTGAAAATCAACTGTAATTCTTACACTAATTATCAGTACTTGAAAACTTACATTATACACACTGTCATGTCCCTGTAACAAGAACACACTTTTAAGTTCAGAACAACCAAAAAACATAAGCAAATAATTTGTCAAATTATTTGGTAAAACTCTACATTACTTCTTTAACTGTTGTAATTAGGTACGATTAAGGACAAAAACAAACTGGACATTCTGGAAAGGACGGATGGATGTTCAAACATGAAGCTAACAGCACTCACTCCCATTCTGTGAATTGGTATTCTCACTTCACTTGAGTTCCGGTGTGCCTATGTTACCTTGTAAGACACAGAAAATTAAATAAATTTATGCAGTAAATGCAGTGAAACCTCTCTTATAGTCCATTCTATAAAAAGTCCAACAAAAAAAGGGTGGGGGGAAGGAGACATCGCTCAGATGAAACAGTCCAAAATTTGGGCAAATGAATTTCATTCTAAGGAAGTTTCATTCTTAGCATCCCACAGTTACCCTGGTGTTTCACAATCTTCACAAATGCAGATTGTGTTGTGTACATACATTACAAAATCTGAGAATGAAAACTGAACTGTAATGTTCAGTTAATTCAGTTTGCCCTTTGGTTTACAGAACAAGGACTACCAAATTAATATTGCTCTCAACAGTAATTTGGTGACTCACCCATAAAACACATGGCCTAGAGAGATAGTAACAGCTATCATACCCTTTTAAAAACGAAGTGAACCTCAGCATTTGTGCTCTACCTTTATTGTGGGTTTTCAACCGTTTAAAACGTATGTTTTCCAGTGTACAGAAGCATATAATGCTTTAGCACCCACATTACAACACCTGAACACAGCTCAATTTCCAACCGCATTGGAATGTACATGCATGCTGGTGTCCTGTCAGATTTGGCAGAAAGACTTGTTTCTAAGTAAAATGTTTTAATACAGAAAGTAAAAGTCTCCTAAGATGTTTTTTAAGCTATTACAGACTGGACAGGTATAGTTCCAAATTTGGATCATCTGTAGGATACATCTTTATATCACAAAAAGCTGACTTACAATTTGACTCCAACTGCCATCAGATCAGTTCATCTTACAATGTCAAAAACCTACTTGATGGATCACAGTACAGTTGTTCATGTATATTTAAAAAAAACGCACAGCCCTAATTCATTATTCTGTAAGTTTTGTTTCCACATAATCTTCAGTATTATCAGTTGTCTTGTTCCACTGTTCGCCTGCCATCCACCATCTGCTTAATTCACCAAGCTACCAGCTCGTCTACTGACTAGACGTCAACATCAGTCAACACAGAGATCACAAATCTAACGTAAATAACGCACAGTAACATAACATGGAATATTATAGTTCAGTGAAAAATGAACTTTCAATTAAAACAGAACTTCTAGTGACACATTATGAAAAACACATTTTGTTGAGTAACAGTGCTTTTATTCAAGGATGCCAGTAATAGTACGTTCAAGCTGACATCCCTCTTCTACACTATACAGTGTGAAGATCTTACTGAAGGGCTTATACATAACTAGCTTCTTGTGTATAGCACCCCACACTTCACGGCATACCGTGAAAACTGGCTGGTGGGCGGAATCAGAACCAAGGCTGGAACGAGTGGAAACCTGAAGTGCCTCACCGAGCCATGGCTACCTCCAAGGAGATGAGCAGAATGCTCGGCCACTCCATACTTCATAAGAGCATGCTCTGGCGACGTGAAAGTGAAAGCAAATTCACTCCAGACTTTGGAAAGTTGGATGATCTATAACCCGGATCTTTGCTCAGCTGAATTCCAGGAATTGTGAAGATGGACATTACTGGAAAAAGAGTCAACAGTCAGTACCACTGGATTACCCTACTCTATATTACCTTCAAATTATACCTTCTTAAATACACTGCATACATTCTTTTGTAAAAGTGCAAACAAAATTAGGGTGTGCAGCTAATTTGTGATGTGGCTGAGGATGGTGTGCAGTTTTGATAATGTTGGCATATGTGTGTGGCCTGGCCGTTATGAAGACAGCAACACCACTCATTTCAATGACACCTCACTTTTCACAACTTCCTCCTCCTCCTCTTCCCACATACCCCATGCAGACTACCTGCATGCAGTATGGGAATGGATGTTAATATGTGCTGCTAAATACAAGTACCAACATCATGCATTACAGTCTTTAACAAGGTGTGCAAGTAATGAAAGCAGCAGGATAAATTGGAAATGCTATGGCTGGTACAAAATACGCTCATCTCTGAAAAAAGCCAAGCTTTGTGAATATGTGGAAAGCATGCCTTCAGTGTAGGGATTGCTACACTGCTGTTTTTTTTTTGTGAGAAACAATTTGTGTAGCAAATAAATGTCTTCCAGAAGTCAGATTTTGGAAAGACAAGACTGTAGCAAGAATCTACACAGACAACACATCTGAACTGAAAGATGCTATGCATTATGAATGCTTGCACTTGACAATGAGTTCACATGAATTTTTTGGTACCTTTATTTGCCAAAAACTTGAAAAAGCACGGTTTATTCAGATGCACAGGATATTTGAGAATATGTGGCATGTGTATACTGTCATTTCTTACCATCGGGAAGTTTATGAACACCAGGCCCAAGAGAATTAAAATAGGGATGTTTCATCGCATCTGCTGCAGACGCACGCTTTTTGGCTTCATACTGAAAACCAATACATGACATACTCAGAAGACATAGCATATGTAATTACCTGTATATTTAATGTAACACAAAGATTAATGACTTTCACTGAACAAGGAAGAGATTTATTCAATCTAATACAATTCCTGGTGTGTAGGCACAATGGTTCAGGTAGAGGCAGGTAAAAAAAAAACACTCATGTATAAGACATTTTTTGATTTTTAGAGCCATTTATGAGAAACAGAATGACCCTTTATACACTGGAAAATATAGTACTTAACCTCCTGAAAGAGATCTCAGACATGTGCTCTTGTAAGCAAACAAATTTTATATACCTGAGTAACAGTCATACTACGTACATTAACAAAAATATGGACTTTATATATTTGTAAACCACATTCAGCTACAAATGCCAACTTTCATAAAGCAACATACTCAGTGGACCTGTGATTGAGAATAACTATTTTCTTCTGTTGTAGGTAACTGTGGGCAGATACAGACCAAGCTCCTGAAATGTTCTCCTTTGAATATGAGGTGATATGAAACTCCAAAATGTTGTGATGCTGAGTTATTATCAACATTTAAGCCACTGAAGAACAAAGGCATGAGGTGCCAAATGTAGCATAGGAGGACTCTGTCCTGTCACACTTTCTTATTTCATTCATTCACTCATACATACCCACTGTCATTCTATGCAGGAAATGCAGGGCCTATACTGACTGCTACTAGAAACTGCAATGATGCCTATTCGTTATTAATTACACTTATCTACTGTCATGCGGTCCAACTCAAACCCACATTATATTAAGTGATTTGTGACCTTCAGGATTTTCAGTACACTAAGAACTTACACACAGGAACTTTGATAGTAACTCGAGGGCATCAGCATCGAGGCGGGGAGCCCTTGTCAACAGCGGATCTGGTGAGCACTGTGGTGATGCATATGGTGCTGCTAAACCACCCCATGCATCTGCAGGTGGTGAGCCTAGTGCTCGGAAGATAAGCCGCAACTCGTCCTCAACTGTTGAACCAGGGAATAATGGACGTCCACATGCCATTTCATAAAATATGCAACCAACACCCCTGAAAACAAGTAATTTTTTTTCATGTCAGTATCACTATGTATGCATAATAATAACTATAATACAGTACTCTCACACCATAGAACAAGTTCTGTAAATATCCTACCTTGTTCTCAAAACATGACAGTAAAGAGGGGAAAATTATGTATGAATAATCAGGTTTTCTGCACATTCCATTCCACATGATGCCATTTACAGTAATACCCACCACATGTCAATTTGTGTTGAATATTCTGTAGAACCAAGAAGAACGTCAGGTGGCCGGTACCAAAGTGTTACAACTTCATTAGAGTATGTTTTGGTGGGAACTGACTTAGCCCTGGCCAAACCAAAATCTGCAAGCTGAACAGGTTAAGGTTTGGTAAAAAAAAAAAAAAATACAAACTCTTATACATACACTTATACATTAAAAAAAAAACACCAAGAAACTTTACATTCACACAGTAATGAATATTATGAAGTATAAAAGAAACAAAGTCACATCCCATGAAGGTGATGTGTGTGTAAACAAAAGTAAGGTAACAATGTCTAAGTATATTATATAGTACCAATGATGTTATTGCAACTTACTTTATGCTTATAAAAAAAATTGCTAACCTTTAATTCACCTCTATCATTAATCAGTAAATTCTGAGGTTTTAAATCTCTATGTAGTATTCTGCGCTGATGGCAATAGGCAAGGCCACGCAGGAGTTGGAACAGGAACAACTGTAAATGTAACATAATAAACAACACCTTCCAGCGCAGTAATGCATTAATTTATTTATGCATGCATAAGCACCAAAGAAAACGTTAAACAAGACAATTTAACACTGCAATCTTTATTGACGCCATCCTGTTGTACTAACTACCAAATAAACTACACTTCTTCCATCGAAATCAACATAGGTTTATTTAAGAGCAAGTTGCACCTTTACATGCATGCTCCATGTTGCGGCCCTTTCTCCAGCCATCATCAGGCATGTCAATACAAACATCTTACAAAGCAAGATGGTTGTTACATCGATTTTAAATAAACCTACATTGTGTTTGACAGAGTAAGGGTGGCTTATATTTAGTTTATTTACCACTGCGTATGAAGCTGGGATCTATAAAAGAGACCATTGAATAACTGAAGGCCAAAAGAAAGGAACACTGAATGAGGACTGCATGGTGTCACTGATGATTACTGCTATGCAGAGTAATGATACTTAATGATCTCAGTGACAATGTAGTACAGACACATGTATGTAGCCCTAAGAAATGTACTGCAATACTTGACATAGAAGTGACCAGCCTCGTGGTCTAGTGGTCAGAGTCTCTGCCTACTAATCATGAGGTCCCGGGTTCGATTCCCGGTTCTACCGTGGGAATTTTCCCTGAAGGGGAGGGTTCCCAGGTGACAATGGTCTGGGTAGGTTAGTATAATTTAGGTTTAAGGGCCCTCCTGGCACTACATCCTATATCACCACTCACATCATCGGGACAACGTAACCGCGCCTCATGGGCGTCCCAACCTGAAAAGTCGATTACACTTCTGCCATGCCCAGGAGGGAAGACCACGAAGTCCACAAGGACATGTGGGGGCATTGGGAGGAAAAAAAAGAAAAAAAGAAAAGAAAAAAAAAATTGACATAGAAGTATAACATACCTTAACATTATTCATACTGAGAATGGCACCACAGTCATCCATGTATTGCTTCAAATCTTTTTCCAAGTATTCAAAAACAAGGGTAAGGGACTTCTCAGTATGCACAATGTCATGCAATGTCACTGCAAAATAACATCAGTGAGTGAGAACATTATTCAGAACACCTGAGGGAAGAATAATTATCATTAAAACCTACTAATCCAGAACCACATAGACCAAAACAACTGAAATTTGGAATGACAGACCCTAAGTGATGGGAATAAATACTTCAACATAGATAGAACACCATACATTTGAAATATGTTCAAGGACCTGAAAAATTCTTGCACTTGAATGCATAGAAAACAATAAGCAGCACAAACGTTAAACTGAGTTCCACATTTTTAATCAGTTTCGCCAGCACACAAGAGACAGGGCACAGAGACCTACCCCTGTGCACACATGCTATACATGAAAATTTTTCTTCTGTCTTGCATCTTGGTCCACAGAAAGCACAGAAATGCTGCAGACTTGTTAAATTAAATTTTGAATTCTTAGTCACTTTTGCCAGCATACAGTAAACCCAAAAGAGAGACATCTTCTTGAGCACATTAGTACTATAGGTGCGTATTGTTAACTCTACACTGCGAAGCCACTGTACTCAGGATTGATGATAGTAAAACACACTTTACAATATTCAGAGCCAAGTTATTTTTATTTACACTTAGACCCAACAATATTTCAGGCTGATTAATTCAAGTACTGTGATAATGTTTCAGCAGAATTCTGCCCTCTGCTGAAGTCATTAAAAGTTTTACATTCATAAAAACTTGCAATTATCACTTAATGCACAGACACAAATAACATTAAAAACATACAATTATGTACAATGAGCCTAGAAGTTTGGTGACGAAACCATCGTGCACTATTACAAGGTACTGTTCAAGAATTTGATACCAGGATTAATAAACACTATGAAAAATCTCGCTAAAGATATTCAGCTCCCTGGCCAAGACTCTAGCCAAGCACCATTACAACAGAAATCACAAATGCACTGAAACAAATGCTTCTTAATTAGCCATTACTTTACATTCTTAATACATGTTTAACACTTTCATGTGCTTACCAATATTAGCGTGCCTGAGTTCCTTTAACAAGGATACTTCTCGGATGGCTGTGCATGGAGCTCCCTCCTCATGCTCCAACCGGATTTCTTTTAAAGCTACTAAGTTATCTGTGAGACGCGACTTCCCTTTGAACACAGTTGCATATGTACCCTGTTAAGAACAATATATTTATCACGCTACTTACCAAAACAGATGTAGCATACTATAACATAACATAATTTTCAACTTTCAAATCCAGGGTTATTCACAACTGGCAAAGAGAAAGCATGAACACAGGTCAAGTGGAAGCATAATGGGGTAAAGAAACACACATCTTACCATTTTAAACACGTCAGCTTTGTTTGCTTTCACTTCATAGAACTGGTAGTAGTGGGTTCAGTCAATCATTTAGAAACTGTAGAAGGGTATAATTTCTTATGAGAGACAGAAAGAAATAACAGAAATGGAGGTTAACCCATAAAGTTTAACAATAAATTTCAATGCATGCTCCTTTTGTGGCATGACATGTCTAGGGTACGAGTTCAGCTCATGCATACCTCAAAATCTCTGAAACAGCTGCCGTCATTTACTTCACCTAAGCTGCCCATCTGCCCTGTATACTTAACACACCGTTTTTCATAACTCCACAATAAAATGTCACGCAGCCTCAAATATCATCATGAAGGAGGCCAAATGATCAAGTTATACCTACCACTTACTTGTAAGTAATGAAGAACTTCACCTATCCAGTGATGAGTTTCAAGACAAAATATAATTTCTCAAGACAAAGCGCTAGCTCATCACAAAATTACTCATGATGCACCCACTGTCAAGTTTCCTAGGCACTGGGCTAAGAGTTCAAGTGCTCAGTTCACTCAATGAAAGATTTCCTGGTGATTTAATGAGCAGAAGGCACCCAATTACCTGGCCTCGAAAATCAAAAGATACAGACAAGAGCCAAACAACAGTAAAACAGTAACTGTGGAGATGATGAGGCATGTATGCACCAACAACAGTCATGTCAGTGACTAGACATCCAATGTGCCAAAACATTAGTATGTGGAAAGCTGCTAACAGAAACTTTCTGAATTGATCACCCCCCACCCCCTTTACAGTATGTATATTGGGTACAAGACTGCAACCTTTGAAAATAATGGGACACTTTTCTAGACATCATGTACATCATCTCACGTTTATGCCTTGACTGCTGAAGCTAATGAGTGACAAGAATATAATTCCCCTTGATGTAAACTATCATTAAACACAATCAGTACTTTTAGTGGGTCCCTGAGCTTCAGAAAATAGGGTCTGCTCTTGGCTTGTCTACACTCACACTATCTAACACCATCACTGCAATCTGGGCCAAGGTCCAAGAACAGTAATTTCTTCATTTACAGGAGAATGCAGGTGGTCTTAGATCACTTCTTGAATGGAAAGGTATATAAGGTAAAGTTTTCCCTATACACAGCATGAGACATATGGAGAGGAGCAGATACCGTATATTCTTGAATCTAATCCGCACCCTTTTTACAGTTTCAGAGGGCTAAAAAATCAGATGCGGATTAGAATCGCGTGCAGATTAGATTCGCGGTCATGAGTTGGATTTTGGAAAAATGGTAGAGCCGCTGTACGTGCTGTAAGAACAATACAATAATTTATTTTATTTATTATTTATAATATTATATAATATTTATAATTTATTATTCATCAGACTCACCATCATCTACATGAATGTACAAAGCATTTAAATGGCCGCAGCGGTAATCAGCTGTGGTGCGTTTGTACTGCTGGCAATTAAATGGCCACTTCACACATGGCACGTTAGTCAGATAACGGTTAAAGCATTGGTAATATCCAATATTATTCAATCAGTCTGCCTTGTAGGCAGGGGCGGTTGAAGGAAAGGTGCGGATTAGAACTGTGAACTAACATTTTTGTCGTTTAAGAAATCGGCAAAAACTTGTGCGGATTTGATTCGAGAATATACGGTATATGTCTGTAATTCTTAACCTTTAGGCTAGAGTGGGTGACAGCTGAGTTTCACACCCTACTGCTTCACCCCAAGGGAGAAAGGGCCCTTGGTGTCCACTAAATAGTAGACTATGTTGGCTCCAGAGTTGGCCTGGATGATTCTCAGAAGATGCAAATCCCTCAAATCTGCCAGGAAACAAACAATTCCTTGACATCCAGCCTGTAGTCAAGTCACCATACCAACTGAGCCACTCCATCCTATTTATTAGTTGTATTTTCCCTCATAATGAATGTTTATTTGCGATAGTTTATCGAAATATATGTCATAAAGTTCTGTAAAAAAAAATATAATGCTTGAAGTGCCAAATAACAGATGTTCAGAACAGTGGAAAGTTTGAATAATATTTTCAGTGTTGCATAGAAGGCAGAGCATGCCCCCCCCCCCCTTTCAGAAAACTGATCTCTCTGGCTGCCAATCATGAAACAACCTTTTAGTCTCTTGTGAGAATAACTCACTGTGATATTCACCTGAATCTTGGACTTTACTTGATTATCTGTACTTCAGCCTGTCACCATTAATTTCAGGACTCAGTCAAGCTTGACTATTGGTTCTCCTGTCAGTTGTTCACAGTGGGGATTCAAACCTTAAACTTTTCTTAAACAACAAACTTCCATCCTGCTGTCACAACTTCTTGAATGAATCCCTTTTTTGGAAGTTTTACAACAGTAAAGATTTGAAAAACATATGTACTACACTGAACTTTTGCTTTCTTGTATAACGGATGGCTTCTGAGCTTCAAACCACCCGTCCGTAACTGAGGGCTAGCAATATAATTTAAGCATTATAATTTAAACCAAATTTTCACTGACTTAGTTCTTCTGGCCAAACTATGGCGCTGGGTTTGACTTAGCCTCTTAACAGAATTGAGTACCAGGTGTCTCTCCTGTGGGGAAAGGTTGCCAATGCGTTGGGGTGATGACCTTGTCACTTTCATGTACCAACTGTCTAAACATTCTAGAAGCGTCAACCTGGAGCCCTAGGGGTCTTCCACATCTGTATAAGGACTGGTTTACCTTTACCTTTACCCTTATAATTTAAACCAAAATAAATATATGGTAATAGGAAAGGAATATTTTGTTGTGATTCCCTTTGACATTCACTTATGGTCTAGTAATAAGTGGTTCCACTTGGTGTTCAACTTAAAATATTACAGTACAGTAATACAGGGCTTATAATTTTGTTCACATACCTGCCCCAGTTTGTCCAACTTGGTATAGGTTTCCATACGACCAAAACCTATTTCTGACAATGACTGACGGCGTGAGGCTCGACTCAATGGTCCCTCAATGGTAGGACTTGCATTTTGCTTTGCTATAAATGACTCAGGAAGATGGAGATCAGCTGGCAGTGACAAACGTTTATTGATGTCTTGCTGTGAGGGGGCAATGAATAAGAACATATGAATGCCTTCATTATGACTACTGGTATTTACTGCGGCAATTCACAGTATTTTAGCACTAAGAAATAATTACAACTGCTAACTATTCTTCAGTCTATTAACAACACAAATAAATAACCACCAATGCTTGAGGTGCATACAAATGTGGGGGGATAAAGCACTCCCCTCCATTAAATGGGAAAGTATTATACTTTGGGCAAACCTGCAAGTGGTAATAAAGTTTAATCTATATGGCATACTTCGCTCAGTCTCCTGTTCTTTGGCCGGAGTTTGACGGGAGAGATTACATCATCTGATGCTCCAGATGCCTCCTCCGACTCCCCATCTGACCCAATCCGTGGGTTTTCATGCACTACACCTGCAAATGTATATGAATTGATAATTACATTATCACAATTAACTGCACAACCTATTCAATGAACATACTTCTTGATTTTATTAGTTTTAACAAGAGAAACAGGTGGAAAACATTATGGATTCTTCAATAAAAAACACTGAAAATGACAGAAACAATATCAAGTAACATACTGTTACACTTCAATGCAAAACAAAATTTGCTACAAAAATCCAGCCATACACATGATCACAGAATATTATTGTGTGCTGTCATTCATAGACATTTTCGTCAGTGGCATAAGTCACACTCAAAGAGAAAACTCATGAAAATCAAAATTCTTGCTGCTGTCTTACTTTCTCATTCCTGTTACACCTTCATCTTCTACAAATTGCTGAGCTGCTCAGAGGCAGTGTCAATGCTCGTCCCACCTAGTTGGACTGCAGAGACTCAGATTATTAGCAGAATCAACAAACTGACAACCTAGCACATTTACAAATGAGTTTCACAAAACAAGGTAGCAAATATTCCAACAATGAGAACTTTAATCTGACTCTCATGCATATGAGACACACAGGCATCATACGGTGCACATCAGTCTCCTGTGCAAGATGTCTGGGACACTTACAAGACAAATTTTCAAGCCTAGCACAGATTTCATATGATTTTCCTTTAGCATTCAGAATTTCAATTTTGTTTGCTGGCTTGTTTGTGTGTGTCCAGTAGTGATAAAATAAACACTAGGCTTGAGCATTCTCATGACACCAGACAGCAAGTCTAGCATCCGTTGTAATCTGGATAAGTTTTATTTGTAATGTGTGAGGCTATAGGTTAGTTGCTTCCACTATCAGTCCCTAACTCCATGGCCTAAATCGATGGGAACAGTATAAGTACAATTTTTCTAATAATACATGCCAATCTACTGACAAAATATTTCACTTTTAGTACACTCTTACAGATAGCAACACTTCATCATCAAAATGTCCGAAAGATGCAGGTATGCAGATTTCTGTTTTCTATTAACACTTTTTTTTTCCATTAAAATCACATTAACAAATTAAATATTGGGGCATTTTAAAATATTTCTTACAGAATATGTATGTTACCTGTTTGCATGGTGAAGAGTCTCTGCACTGAATGTGTAAACAAGTAAGCTTCAGGAAACCTCACAAATAAAGCCAATTTCCAAGTAAGCCACCACATTAATTAAATTACTTAACAGCAGAGGTAATACTAGGAATGAACAATGCACTTTTTATATGACTTGATATAATCAAAGTTTCACGTGGGCTCATACATTTTAAGCTACACAGTTCCACACTCTCAAGTGACATGTTCAGCTTCATTTCTGTTGCAAACAGCAGCCACAGAATCCAGTGTGATTAAAGTTGTACTTAATATTGTTAATGACTTCAGTGATAGGGCTAGGAGGATCCACAGAATTCCATGGTGCAAAAAATGCATGTGGGCCACCACAGGTCAAATTAATAAATAAATGTCTGAATTTCAACCACAACAGAACAGGATAAAAAGTACCTGAACTGACGAAGACAGAGACGTGTTAAAGAAAGAACAAAATTATTTTGAATTATATCTGTCAATGAAACACCAGGAAAATCAACAAATGACAATTCAGAACATTATAACAATTGAAAGAAAAACCCCTGAAAGTACAAAAACACAATGTCAAAAGTTTTCACTCTCTGCACAAAAATTACAGCATCAGGAAAAGTGCAAAATGAATTTCCAACATTTACTGACATGATTCAGAAAGCTGAGAACATAGTACTTCACCTCCAGCTGTTGGAGACAGAGGAAATGAATTGTACTGTAGTGATACAGTACGTAGTGACACCAGATAAAAAAGACTTTGTGACAATTAAGGCCAGTGGAATTAAAACACTTGAACGAAAGAGACCAAGTAATGTAAAAGAAATGTATACTCCACTGAAGTCAACTCATCCTAAAATGAACCTAGGGCTTTAAAACTTAATACTCTGCACCCTAGATGCAGCAATGGCACACAAGTGTATGCATATGCAAAACACATCAAGTTTATGATTTAAAAAAAAACATGAACTGCCTCACTGAACAACTAATTCTGATACTCATCTCTACAGCTACAATCATTGCCTATCAATTATGACCTGCAATCATTACATGCAAAGTCATATCTTTAGTGAGTGGAAGGCACATCAATGTCAATCAAAACTGCATGGATTCTTGAAAATATTTTTCAAGAAAATGTTATTGAGACCCATTACTTGCAAGCAACGATTAACAACAGATCACCGATGAACCCCTCAGACCATAAAACAATCCAATAAAAATTTTCTTGATGCCTGAATAGAGATGTTAGAAGTTCTCTATTACTATATTCCCTTATGACTGCACAGTAGAGAAAATTTCTTGTTAAACTGAAGCAAGCCAACAAACCAGGTGAATGTGCTGTGTAACGTGTTTCTGTAAAGTATTATTCCTGTAATTTCGAAGAAGAAACTTAAAGACACCAATGGAATAATACTTAAGCAACAGTTCACTATTTTGCCATTTACAATAAAGACATCATTTATGCTGCACTTACTCATAAATATTTACTTCAGACTATCTAAAACATGCAATACTTATCAGTGGCTTAAAAAAATCTCCCTGGCAGTTCAGCAGCTAAAATGGAAAAAAAAAATTGCCTTAGCATGTCTGTCTTTTATTTATGGAGCATTTAGAAGAAGAAAGTCTATAGAACAAATGCCCATATGGCTCAAGAATGAAAGGAAAGCAAGTACTTATAAAATTCTGGAAGTTCCTCAAAAAGGACTTCAAGTAAACTTCACCTACTTAAGCAGTGTAGTGTAGGTATGTACACATTGGGGGGCAGCATTTTCAGCACCACTTATATCACGGGTAAGTTTCTGGTTTCCATGGAGCATTACTTGACTTGGAAAAATTTTTTAGCAACTGGTGAGTAATCCTGCAATACCTGCAAGGGCCTGATAAGCAACAGTTGCATTCAGTGTTATGAGTGTATGCTGTGTACCATTTAGTGAACTAAGAAACCAGAACTAATATATTTTTCAATCACATTCTTAACTCTGGCTAATGTAACAATTTTTACTGTGAGTAAAAAAGATGTTTCTTGCACAGAAAACATGTTACACACTACTGAAATTCTAGGTGTCATGACAAATTATCTATGTGCCATGGCAACCTGAAAACAAGAATCTGTCACCTGCTAAAGGCAATGAATTTATTACTACTACTAATTCATGATCAATTTTTTGAACAACAATTTGCCTCTCTCTGGCAGACTAGTGACAGCTTCATTATTTTATTACACTAACAAAGAAGTCTTTAAGAGCTAAGGTCATATATTTTGATACCCCATGCAGTATTATGACAGTTGGATCAAACAAGCATTAATTAGGCATTCCTGACTAAAAGTGTGGTTAAATTTAGTATCCCAAACAGCGCATGAATTTCACTATTTAAAACTGGCAACATAGTTCAAATGTGTAATTTCAGAAAACCTTTCAGGCAGAATATTATTAACCCTTTAAACGCTGAATTAAATCCCAACTGCCATGGCATTATTAGGAGCTCACCATATTCTCCATGTTAGAAGGGAAAGGGTTAATTAGCACTAATCAAGTAGCTTGATCACTGTTACACAATGAAATACTATCATTTGTTGACAGCACTACAAATTGTTTTGAAAATTAGGTACAAACTATTAGTAGAAGAATACTGGGTATGTCTGTATCAAATCCATCAAATGTGAATTTGCTACTGTGCTTTCTGGACCATGTGTCATTCAGACAACAGCGTGGTTTTGCATGTCTTGAAACTCTAATGAACATCAGTAACTAATAATAATATTATATACTCAAACAACATGTATGTTGGGCGTGATCATTTCAATTATAGTAAATATGCTGACTGCAATGAATGCAACAAGATTAGGTGAAGTAACCCAATTTGTTGGCAGTGTGTGTACAATTTTGCAGATCTGCTCCAACCTAACCTGCAACTTCCTTACCTAAAGTAAGGCTTTTTGATCCTTTCATGGAATTTTTCCTTCGCCGTTCACTCAAGGCAGCAAACCAATTGCCAATTTTATGGCCACTGCTCGTGAAAGAGCTGAATGTACTGCTTTTATGCAGAACTTTAATATCCATGGTATCCGTTTCCTTCCCTTCTTCTGGCAACACGAATTCCAATGGGCTGATCATTAATTACTTCTTAAACTTTGTGAGTCACATATCCTCCATTACATTTGTTTTGGTTACAGAGATCCATTCTGTTAACCTCAAAGTATGCTACACTTCGTTACGGTAACTTGTAACACAATTAAAAACCTCGTCTTCACACATGCAGTTCACATCGTGTTTGCTGTCGCTGTAATATCGACAGTAATACACGTCTTATTCGAGCAAACACATCTTGGAATATTGCCATCTCCCGACACAATATTTTGTTACAAGCAATTTTAAACCTACAGCTCTATCTTCTTGCGCCATTGCTGTATTCCACGAAACTACACGTTAACACAAGAACTGTCATTATTCTGCATATGCTTATTCTTCAACACCTACAACAAATTCCACTTAACATCGTCATTTTTTCATTCGTCTTAGGTTACGTTCAGAAAGCACACACTCGAATGCACAGGTAGGTGTGTTCCGACACGTACGAAACATATTCGTATCGGCCACTACCTCAGATTCGTGGGCGAAACATTCAACGCAGCGACAGCTGTCACTGAATTGGGCTTTTGGGCTAGACTTACGTACCGGGAAAAACTTTAAATACAAAATGTCGAGCTGTATACAGCAAACACTTCTGCCATCCCTTACGAGCCCCATGTACCCAAAAATAACCCAATGCGGCTTCTTACACTTTACATGTCTATCCAACGTTAGACAGGCAGGTTATTCATACATCACCCCTTGGCGTTCTCTTCTACCTAACACGCTGCAAAAGTCTAATTCCACTACTGGCCGTGCACCTTGGTTTTTTTCATGGCAGGGGCGGGAGGCGGGAGGGATACAGCCGCTAGACAATTTTTTTTGTAGGAAAGTTGGGGGGGGGGGGGGGGGAAAAAGGAATTTTTTTTTTTTTGGGGGGGGAAATTTTTTTATTATTGGGGCTATTTTTAAAAAAAAAAAAAAAAAAAAAAAAAAAAAACAATTTATTATTCTATAAAAAAAAATTT
>Ga0123357_10001622_pt1 | contig 24103 bp, 17 predicted proteins | sample TergutEmb28metaG_FD_89873 | JGI IMG/M metagenome (GOLD analysis project Ga0123357, IMG submission 89873) | Embiratermes neotenicus P4 segment gut microbial communities from Petit-Saut dam, French Guiana - Emb289 P4 | ecosystem: Host-associated > Arthropoda: Insects > Digestive system > Gut ... | reverse complement strand
GCGTCGTTGCATACGGAGGCACCTGGCGGCTAAAGTGGGAACGTCTAAAGGCGGGGGAAAGCAATGGCAAACTACCCCTAAGTACTTGCCCAGGATGCAGTGTGCCAGAGCCATACCAATCACATGACTGAGTTCTGGTTCCTGCCAAGCCCGGCCTTCAAGGCTGAATACTAATGAATGAATGAATGAATGAACTAAAGACCTGTTTGTTTGTGACAATTTAATTACCTTTTAACTTCATTTAAAATTAAATTGAAAGAACTGTATAATATTATGAGAAAATGAGATTTCTGTTAAGTCAAAAGCTGAGGTATACCTATGTTTCAAAACACAAATCATCACCAATTACCCTGGCAAACATACTTTTTGCAATATGAAAAGTAATTTGTGTTTCTTACGTATTTTTCAATGCTGAATTCAAATATGTTATTAGATATGCTCTATCACCAACAGTTTCTGTGTGACAGAATATTCTAAAATGCAATTTTAGCTACTTTAGTTTTTTTTTTTGGTCATGCTACCAGTAAGTTTTAAATATGGCTGAAATACTTTATTATATTTTAAACGTAGTGTAAGCGTTAAAACTTAATTGTAACAAAGACAGCAGGCATGTGAGCCCAGTCAGACAGCCAGAATGTGCAAGCTCAGACATGTACTGACATGTTGGGACATGAAACTAACAGTAAGTTCTGCCTGAGGAACACTGCACTGCTAGTGATGTGCCAGACTGTTGTGATAAGCTGCAGGTGTTGTGTGTTTTTTTCAGCAAAGTGTTTTGTGTAAAAGGATTGTGTTCATTATATTTTCATCATGCCACGGAAGTATTTAAATCAACTTGAAACCTTTTGTTACATGTATGGTGAACTGACCTTCAAATCTCCAAGGTGAAATATTACTCCAGTCATGAAGAAATGTTACGAGCTTCATTTTTGGGTGTAAAGTGGGTGATCAAGAATCAAGATAAAAGTTGGGTCCCTCATTTTGTTGTGTAATGTATGTGAGGCTTCTTACAGGATGGGTGCATGGGTCATGCCAAATGCTGTTCACCATTCCCATGGTTTGGAGTGAACCAGAAGTCCACTCATCAGACTGTTACTTTTGTTTAACAAGCATAACAGGTATCACCTCCAAATCTGAACACACAGTGAAATATCCAGATATGGCACCTGCAATGAGGCCTATCTTACACAGTGAAGAGTTGCCTGTACCAAAGCCTCTGGAAAATCTAACTTTTAGCGATGACAACTCTGATTCTGATGATCACGGAAAGCAAGAATGGGACAATGTTGATTCCGACCCGACATCTGAAGCAACCTCTTCCTCATATGAACCCTCTTTACTAACACAAGGGGATTTTAATGACCTTGTCCATGATTTGAATTTGTCTTAAAAAAAACAAGCTGAACTCTTAGGTTCCAGACCAAAAGGGTGGAACTTCTCCACCAAGATACTGAAATATGTTTCTTTCCCAATCACCAAAATAAATTTAAAGAATGTTCTCTCAAGAAAATGACCTGGTATTTGGTAATGTTGTATGCTTTGTTATAGAAGCTCTTAGACACCAACACGATCCAAATGAGTGGCATTTGTTTACTGGTTCTTCAAAAGTCAGTATAAAAGCTGCGCTTCTACATAACGGGAATAAATTTCCATTTGTACCCATAGCCTACACTGCTAACTTGAAAGAGTCCTACGAAAATATTAATCTACTTTTGGAAAAGATCCAGTATGAAAAATATAACTGGAACATTTGTGGGGATTTAAAAGTCACTGCTTTCTTGCTTGGCTTGCAGCTTGGCTACACAAAGTTGTGTTGCTCTCGGTGTGAGTGGGACAGTAGGGACAGAAAAAATCATCACATCTGAAAACAGTAGCCTAAATGAGAATCGCTTATTCCAGGACAAAAAAAAAGTAGTTAATACTCCATTAATGAACCCTAAAAAAGTTTACCTCCATAGAACATCAAATATAAAAAATTTTGTCAAGGCAATAGATCAAAATAGCTTGCCCTCAGATCAGAGAGTTAATACAGGACATAAAATCTGCAGACCAACTAAGTGGAGTGAAAACGCAGCATGGAAATCATTTTAAAATGTCACTACCAATTTTTGGGGGAAATCATAAGGCAGAAAACTATCGTGACATGGTGGCTGATCTAGTAAAATCCTACAAAGCTATGGGGTGTAATGTGTCTGGACAGTTGCTTTTCTTAGACTCTCACTTAGATTTCTTCTCAGAATATCCCTGGGCAGTGAGTGAAAAGCATGGAGAGCAATTCCACCAGGACATTTCCACCATGGAATAGTGGTACCAAGGCAAGTGGAGTCCCAGTATGCTGACTGATTATTGCTGGAAACTTACAAGAGATGTTCCACAGGCAATGTGTAGCAGAAAGTCAGCCACTGCTACTTTTTGGTAAAGTATATACTCTCCACAATATAACTTAAATAGAGGTTTTATTCAAATTCAACAATGTCACTTAAAAAATTTGAGTGATAGAAAAAAACTAACAACATATTTGAATTCAGCACAAAAAATGCTATTTGGTTTACCTAATTTAGTTTGTGTGACAAAAAATAAAAATTATTTTGTTATCCAATGTTATTAGTGCATACTGTCATGGCTTCATGAAACTGGCTATGACCTTGGCAGTATTTTCACCAAGGGGAGAGAGTCAAACATTGGCTGTTTATGACCAGCTACCTACATATTCCAGTTAAGAATACAGTGTTGAAGTTCAGTTGTGCCTTGCGTGTGTGACTTAATACTATTACTTTTTGGTACATCCTATCTGGTTACAGCTGTGCATAAATTTGACTTTGGCTTTGTCATAAACTGAACACCTAACAAATGGTGAACAGCAGAAAGAATGGTAAAACAATCTGCAGGACAGCTAGGAAAGTATTAAACAATCTGAATTGCCAGAGTATACAAGAAGCAATGGATTTAAGACTTACGTGATCATGTGCTCCTTAGACTTCCCAACCTATAACTGGTGATCTAAGCTAAACTGAACATGCTTGGACTGAAGTGAAAGATTTTATTAGATCCAGTAATGTGGGTGCAGTAATATCTTTATACTACTTGTGCAACTCAACCCATGGCAGAATATCTCCAGTAACTAAAGGTGACTGGCAAGGCTAATGTCACCACATAAGGACAACTGAAAATCATATTATACTTGTAAAAAGGACAGCAATATTTTTTGTGTTACAGATAGGATTATGACACCAAAACTCTCAGTAAGTACATATATATATCAGACCGAAAAAAGGAACAGAACCTAAATGGTTACACTGAAATCCATCAGCATCAAAAAAAATATTTTCGGAAGCATAATAAGTAATTCATCAACATAATCATATCTGTCAAGAACACTACATTAAGTAGTGATACAGAGATTTCTGATATGACATGTATATTTTTTTTACTACAACAGTAGTGTGGAGACAGAGATCCTACCTATACTAGCAAGTTGAAATTGTTCTCTGGAGTCACTTAATATTACAAAACTGGCATATAATATAGGCATAATACCCAGCCTTGGTGCTTGCAAACATAGTATGGGCACTAAGCACAGTCCAAGTCAATCCTCAGATGCAAAATGAAATGGGTTACAATAACTGACTGCAATAACAGCAACCATACAGGAAAGTGAGGTGGCAGGATACACTTAAATCAATTCAAAATAAAATAATAATGAGCGCTGTCAAAAATGATCAAAGTAAAGGACATAATAAATAATGGCTATTTCACAGTCTATGCTAAATGGAATCAATTAAATGCACATTATTATAGATGGCTTTAACTGAGAAATGCCACAGAAAATCATAAATTCTGTTACTGACAAATAAGATGAACGGCAGACACAGGCATATTTAACTTTCATACTGTATTTTGATAAATGTACATTAAATAAAACAGAACAGTTTAAAATTACTGATTTTAATCAGACTTACATTCTATGAAATGGTACAATGTGCATTTTTATAAAATCATGAAACCAGAATTCAGTGTTAATATTTTTTTTCTGCATGTCTTTGCCAAAGTGGCCTAACCACTTCCACACAAACTCTATAACCTTGTTTTGACCTGATTCCTTTTACCGGCAAATTTACTTCATGGCCTTGAAATACATGTCTGGGTGTTTCATTGTGTATTAAAAGGGCAATATGAGCACAAAACTCGGTGATTACATGACAATCACTGATACAATAACAAGTATTAACAGTATATCATCAAAAGCACTGTCCAAGTTCCAGCTGTAACCATGGCACCACACTAATACCCATTTGATTTACAATATAATGCACATATGTAAGAGCAGACAGGTGTCATTAAACAATGAAAGGAAACTTTTCAGTGATATCTCAATAACAACATTTGCCAGTTATTCCCACTCTATTTTAGGATAAATAACTATTTAATATACTGATGACATTCAAGTTGAGCTTTAAGTGTACATCAGTTTCAAAATGTACAGTATACAAGCACAGCAGAATTTCTTTAATCCAGTACATGATAATCTGGCATTTAAGGAAAGTAGTCCCAAGACCAGAAGTTTTGCCATCCCTAACTTTCATAGCATTTCCTTATTCTGTGACTTTCTCTTGAGTTAAATGGACCTTATTATGCCCATCAAGCTACTTCAAAGGTTTCAAAAGATCCGAAGATGAGTAAACAAGGTACTGCTGACAAGAGGAAACATGCAACTAAACACTGGATCATCAACTTCGTACAATACAAAGAAATGGAACAACCAAATACAATCATATATGGGATTAAGTGAAAGTGTGAATGACTTTTTCAAGCAACAGACACTGATATAGCTTAAATTAGCACAATCAGATACAGTGTTGTATAAGTGATTGACAGCAATGTGTTCTAAAGGAAAACCTGTGACTAGACAGATGATGATTGAAAAAGCTAAGTCTTTTTATGATGAAGTGCGCAAAACTGACAAGTGGACATTCTCTGAGAGCAGAAGCAAAAAATTACCTGTAAGAACATAAGTCAGCATAAGTACTGTCTGATAATCCAGAATATTTGATAATCTGGCACCTGTCCAGTCCCATGGGTGCTGGATTAAAGGAATTCTACCATAATAACACACTATTTTAGTGTTAGAATCTCTTTCTTCACGAAACATTTCAGCCCTCCTGAACCTAAATAAATGATTTAAAATGTGTCATATTTAAGGGGTTCTGATAATAGTTTATTAAACAGGATGCTGGATTTTGTCATCATCTAGTATCCACAAAAAATGCAGGAATTTGTCATCATCTAGTATCCACAAAAATGCAGGAATTTATCATCATCTAGTATCCACAAAAAATGCAGGAATTTGTCATCATCTAGTATCCACAAAAATGCAGGAATCTGTCATCATCTAGTATCCACAAAAAATGTAGGAATTTGTCATCATCTAGTATCCCCCAAAAATGCAGGAACTTGTCATCATCTAGTATCCACACAAAATGCAACATTTTGGAAATTGAATCTGTTTCTGTCAACCGCTGAAAGGTTCTTTCTATTCTGAATTAATGGATGTCCTGTGACTGTGGACAGTCATTTCCAAAGGGTTTAAGGGATTAAGTGCTCCACCACCCTTGCATGTGATGCCAAAAAGATGTCTCCAAAACTTGTTATTTGTAGACTACTATATAATGGGTGAAGTCTACAAAGCAGACAATCCTAAACCTAAAATGCAGTTTAGCAATTTCAAAAATAAATACCAATGAATATTAATGACAAGTATGAACCATTTTTTTTATTACATTGTATGTTTATAATTTCATGTCAACTTTTGATTAATATTAATTCAGCATTTCTGTTATCTGCCAATCTTTCAGCGGTCCATACAGAAAGCTTCACACTGCCTCCTGCTTTGGAAACTATTGATGAATGTGCTAATCCAGTAATACTTACATCTTCTTGGATCAGGCTGGAAAAGCCTAAATGTGAGCTGCAGTATACTGCTGATTGTGTTATAGCAGAGCTGTAAGACTAGAGACACTACATATTTAAAGAGCCCACGCACGCTATGCGGGGTGCTGTCACGAGGAGTTACAAACATGCGCTGAGCTGAATGATCGTTCACTACTGCAGGTGTATGAACATCTGAAGCAAACACAGATGGACGTCCTTCACGCATGTTCAGCTGGTCCTGGACAGACACTTCCAAGTCCCATGCGTGTCTCTGAAGTACATCTCTGCACACTGAGATATCTTCAATACCAGTCAAATCCTGTACACAACAATTACAAAAATGAATAAACATTCACAATCAAACACAGCACACAGTTAAACATTATAGAGCCATCTGGAATCAATATTGGGCACTTACTCTGTTGCAGGTTATGGTCTTCAGGGAATGTGATGCCATATAGTCTGGTAGGGAGGTTGTTCCTCCAGAACACTAGTGCCCGTCAACCAAACTACAGGTGCCATACCCAAGAAGAACATAATTTGGAACAACCAGCATAAACTTTACCTGTAGTAACAGGTGTTGGACAATATAAAAATAAGTTAAAATCAATGAAAAAATGTTTCAATAACGATGATGAACCTGCTGACGATTATCAGTACCGAATGAATCTACGTGAAAACGATTCGCTATAAAAACAGGCATTTGCAACTGACCACCGTATTATAAAAAGATGGTGGTCAAATGATTACGTTGTAAATTAAGAACAGATATACATGCCACGCTGCCTCAATGTAAAAAAAAAGGAATGTACATCACTTAAAGTTATGCATTTTCCCCGCATTTTTCAATGCCGCAACTTACCAAAGCACAGTATACTAACAGCCAATTAACTACAGCACGTGGATAATATGAAATGGAAAACTAACCTCAACTAACAAATTGTCAAAGCATGTATATGACCTATTTAGCACGAGTCACAACAGCTGATGGCTTGGTCACTTCAATTTATGACGGGGTTTCATTTGCATTACCTGAAATTGAAGTATTTTTTCCGTTTGCTCTGCTGTTAAGCCTAAATTGTCTGCCATAACAAACTGCTGAATGCAAAATGTTCTGGCCTGTTACGTGACAACTGATAACACTCTTGGTTATTACATACAGTGCTATCAACTCACGACACTAGATTTGTTTCACAACAAACATACAGTGTAACATACGATATAAACATACAGTAGTAACGAATAACGGCAGCATACAAATTGTGCCATTTCTTCTGTGACTTGGCCAGTTTACTACTGTACTGAATTATAGCTACACGTAATGTTCGTAATATCTATGACGGTGGGTTTGTATGTCACATTAGTAGACATACTACGATCAACGAGCAATGATTATTATGTCGAACAGAAATTAAAAATATATTTTCTGGCAGAATTAAAAACAAATTACGTATGGTGCCGGTCGTAACGTAGTACAGAGACAACCAAGGCATTCTTTACTGTCCAAAAAGGCGTGTGGGTTCGCGTTAGACTCGTACATGTACTTTCACGTACGTTCACAAATAAAGTACTATCTTTCCTGGCTCGATTTTCACGAAACACACGACTGTGTGACCGCATTGTGTGCAGCATGCAATACCCCATTTCACTAAAATCGGACAATAAATGTGAAAAGCAGAGTAGAAATTCGGGGTTTCGGTCTTCAGCCCCGATGTATTTGAGGCTGTCGCTCTTTCGGGATGCCATGCAATTCAAGATTGCTTGACTCATGAAAATAAGACAAATAGGTTTTCCCGAAACGTCGATAAACAACTACTACATACACTGTGTAGCATCCCAAAAAAGTGAAGCCCTCAAGGATAGCATTTCGTTTGCATCCCCTTTAAGTAAAGTAGAATATAGCTTTCTCAGAGCAGATTTCCATGAAACCCACAAACAGTAATTTTTGTGGACATCACATGTGCTGGCATTTGTCCATATCAGATAAAAATGTAGCAAATTTAGGAAAAATTTCATTTCTGCTGGTATAAATAAAATAATATCGAATTCTACCAAATAACACTATTATTGTTTTTTTTTTTTTAATCTTATATAGATGATGGCAAATTTTGTGCTTTGGTTTGATGTTTAATTTTAATAGCATCATTCCAAATCATTTACGTTGATGTACCTACCATACCTAATGCAAGCAGTAACTTTATATTTTTTTCCCCTTGAACTGAAAAGCATATGATTTTTTCAGTGTACCACTCAGTTATATTCATACTGTTGTTTTCCATGGTTGCATCTATATTTGTTTTATGATACATCATCTTGGTCACTACCCTGAGCACTGTACTTGTCGAACAGGCTGGGTGTGAGGGTATATTGTAATATGATTTAATTTCTAAGTAATGTTGGACCAAAGCGATGCACACCTTTTAGAAAAGAGTTTGGTCAATCCAGTGGTAACAAGCTCAAGTACCTGCTATGTGTGCCAACAAATCACACACACTTTCGCTTGCGTGCAGCGGAGAAATGTATTCAGTAGGTACCTTCACTAATGGCCAGTTCTGACACTGCACTTCTTCACTTTCTTATTTCTGATATGAATAATTAAGTTCACAAAGTTCTTTTTACTTTACACACCAATAGTCCTACGCAGCAGACAGAACCTAGCACCTGTTCCTTAAAGATTTGGTTTGGCTGTCCATGTAAGTATTTTTCATCTTCTTCAGTGCCTTAAAATTCTTGGTAACCATTCGAGTATGAATACTGATGTACAATAGCTATTAAAAGTTCATGAAATGTTGGCAACCAAACAAATTCAGAGACAAAAACCTATCTTATTCACTGAAGGTGATACAATGAAATACATAGATTATGTTCTGCTGGGATATAATGTCAGGTAATGTGGTAGACAGGAATTGAAATTTCAGAGAAAAATTTTGCCTCCATCTGTAGCGTGGGCATTTCATCATTGTTTCTTCTACCATGAACATGGGGGAGGCATGTTCATCCAAGATGCTGGTACCTGCCAGCCTTTACAGAACCACATCCAAAAGACTGTATCGTAATATTTACTGTTGTGAGATCCTCCTATCCCATAATGACCTACAGACAGAAAGAAATTAACATCCCCAGTTGGAGTGCACTTGGTTGGGAACCACTATCATGAATACAGGACATACAGTAGGGAACTGAAGTGATATAGAGACACTTACTGCTGGTGGATTAGTAATGTCACAGTACAAGGACACTACAAAGAAAGGTACGACACAAAGGGTGTGTAAGTGAATGATTAAGGGTTTCGCAGTATCATGCTCATACTGTTAGAAAACAGTGATCAGCAACCCACTACTGGCAATGATTCTGTGTGCTTTGTGTAATACATACAGCACTTAAATATGTGTATATGCCCAACAGCCAGTGTACACATGAGTTACAGCATGTAAGGATATGGACAACTGAAACACTCAGATAACAAGTTCAGTCTCCTTTAAACCATTCACATCCTTTCCAACTACAGGAAGCTTATGTTTGGAAACTGCTGTAGGAAAACTCATAATGATATTTATTGATATTCATATATGGATTACTAAAAGCTAACATCACTTGTCTCCAGATGTAAACTGAAGCCTATTTTAAAATACAACTTTGCGTCATATAGTGAAGCAAACATGCTACTTACTTCTGGTCCCCATTTTGTTCAATTTTCTTTCTTAACCTACTTAATTCAGTGAATGGAAAGCATGAATTTATAGAACACATGGACATACAGCATTTTGTGTCATATATGTGTTGTATCAATAATCTGTTCTTGAAAGAAAAATTATTACAGTGTAAACACCTCATGAACACATTATTAACTTAACATCACTTACCTTGACTGACTGACTGACAGACATAAGTGAGTTAGTATGTAAGTAAGTAAGTATGTAACGTGAAGTAAAGTAAAGTAAAGTAAAGTAAAGTAAGGTAAAAGTAAAGTAAACAAACTAACTAAACAACCAACTGACTAACTCCTGGAGTCCAGATGCTACTCCAGGAAGTATTTAGTTAGTGAGTCAATATTAATAATCTCAACACAGACTACTATAGAAACTTGAGATGTTAGTCTAGTCAATATAATCTCCACCTATACAGAACCTGGGATTATGTGGTAGTGCAGTTGGTTGAGGCACTGCGCTACAAGTCGGAAGGTCGCGGGTTCGTTTCCCGATGGTGTCACTGGAATTTTTCATTGACATAAACCTTCTGGCCACACTCTAGCCCTGGGGTTGACTCAGTCTCTAACAGAAATGAGTACCAGGAATATTTCCAGGGGGGTAAAGGTGGCCAGTGCATAGGGCTGACAATCTACCGCCTGTCTTGTCATGAAATCTGGGAGCCTCAACCTCCTGTGTTCAAAATAGCCCATCACTACATTCTGGCCTGAACTACATGAATCCAGTTCACACCCTCATAACCTAGCCCCCTAATATTTAGCTTAATATAGCAGTGTCCTACCATCTATGCTAAGGTTTCCCAATTAGTTTCTTTCCCTTGATGAATTATTTTAAAAAATCTTTTAAGTCTCTAATGTATAATATTAGTTTTAATGTAATGCTGACCCACTTAAATAATACATGTATTTTCACTGGAATTATCTAATAGATTTTCAACATCTCTCCAGACTATAAAGCACTGGTCAGATCTTGTAACACTGTTTGTGTTCAATACATCTTTAATGTAGATCATGTACAAATAGCTCATATTGGGTTGGAATGTCTCTCCAGTATCAAACAATTCAGCTACTTGTATTTCAGAACTTTCCTTGAATGCTGGCACTTCAAAACATATTCTTAAACAATATTTTAATAATCCACAAAAAATATATGCCTCATTAATCACTAATGTGTGACTGCAGGAAGAAAAGTTACATAGTTTTTTATTGCTATATTGTTTCAATCAAGACAAACTAGAAACATAAGAAAAATCTTCAGAAACATGGGTACACTCACCAGATAAACACAGAGTGACCATCAGGTGCAATGTGGGATTGTTTGTATGCTACCACTTTCCTTTGAAGTGACAAGGCATAATTAAACTGTAATGTTCAAGAGGCAAATGTATTAGAGACAAATCATTCACTTGATAACACTGAATAACCACCATGGAAAAGTAATGATATCAATGAACAAATGTAATACAGACTCGTAATTTTTAAAATTCCCATTGCTGTCATGCTTCCACATTGATGGCAGCAGTCTTAACAAATTGCAAAAAATGAAGCTTTTGTTTTTGTAACATGTATTTCACATACAATGAAGTGTATTCTATATGATAAACTACATATTATGGATAAGGTTTTTCAATTAAAATTAAAAATTTGTAATATAACTCAACCCTATTTTATTCTTCTTTTCAAATTGTGGGTGAAGGAATGATTTGCTCTTAGTCATACCACAGCGCCTAATCATTTTAACTTCAGAGTGAGCAAATATATAAACCTCTGTCTACATTAAAACTACTTCAGTGCTTATTTCTGATAAAAGCTGGAGAAGAAAAAGGAAAATGCAATAAATTGCCAAGTTCTTGAGTTATACACAGTGCGATCCATAAGTTTTAGTACTGATTTTTTTAAATAACAGAACTAGAGTGATCTATTGCCCAACCCACTAACTATTATCAACCAACATCTGCTCACACACCGAGTTTCGTTTCTTTATTCTCGACAGTTTATGAGTCATAACTTGACTTGTAAAGTCAGTTTCCTTATCAAAGCCAGTCTATCTGTGACAGAAACATTAGTAGTGGTGCAAAATTTCAAAATTTGAATGACTGGCTTAAACATAACTTACTTTCTTTAAACCTTACCAAAACTCACTTTATTAAATTTATATCTAAAAATAACAATCAACTTGAAATGGATATCGATTATGATAATAAGTAAATTTCTGCAATTACTTATACTAGCTTTCTTGGTTTAACTGTTAATTGTTCACTACCTTGGACAAATCATACTGATTTGCTTACAAAAAAACTAAGCAGTATATGTTACTTAATTTGCAATATCAAACCATATTTGTCAATCTCTGCTCTGAAGATGATTTACCATTCCCTTTTTCACTCCATTGTGTCTTAGGGCATCATGTTTTGAGGAAACTCACCACACAGCCCTGTAATTTGTAAAATGCAGAAGAGGGTTATTAGGATACTAATGGGAATCAGCTATAGGGAATCCTGTAGAGGATTATTCAAGGAACTAAAAATATTAACACACTCATCGCAGTATATCTTCTCTTTGTTATTGTTTGTTGTTCATAATAGAGGTTACTTTGCCCCAAATAGCATTTATAATAACTTTAACACCAGACAAAAAAACAATTTGCACTTGCCACATGTATCACTGATTATGTATCAGAAGGGAGTTTTATATTCTGGCATTAATTTTTTTAATGCTCTTCCCTCGACAATTAAGGATATTTCTAGCAATCCCAAAAAGTTTAAAGCTGCCCTAAAGCACTATCTGCTAAAACATTCATTTTACAATTTAGATGAATTTTTCAACGAGAAGAATACTTAAATTACGCAATGTTTATTACTTATTATATTGTATAATTTTAGGCTCCATTGTACTTATTATACCCGTTGCTATCTATTTATTATTTTATAATTATATCACAGCACTTACGTTAATTTAATGAGCTTATAACCATGTGTAGTATTGCCATATTTTAGTTTATTTAGAGTACTGGGGAATTGTATGTCTTATGACTATCTCCTGTTTAATTATTTTCTGCTTGTTCCTTTCTATTGTCATTATATATATTTGTTTAATGACTGACTCTGCTATACACAGCCAAGTTGCTTACTCTATTACTGTTCCTATATCCATTGGATTTCTCCTGTATATGGGCTTCTTGGAATTATAATAAATCAAATCAAATCAAATCAAATCAAATCAAATCAAATCAAGAGAGGTGGCCATTCAAAATTGACTCTTACTGAAGTAAACATTGTTGCTGTCGCTGATTTGGTCAAAAATGACCGTCAAATTGTATTAAGAATGATAGCAGAGTCTTTGAACATCCCCAAGGCTGGAGTTCTTCAGATTCTGAAAGAGGATTTGGGAAAGAGAAAGCTGTGTGCACATTTTGTTCTACACTCCTTGACACCTGAGCAAAGGGAAGATTGAGTCACATCTTGCCAAGGCATTATTGCGATGGCTGATGCCATCGCAATAATTTTTTGACAAAATTATTATGGGAGATGAGACCTAGTGTTTTGCCTGTGAGCCCGAAACAAAGCAACAGAGTTCTGAATGGGTTGGTGAGACATCCCCTCTGCCGAAGAAACTGAAATTCCAAACGTTCTGTATCAAGACTATGTTGATAATTTTTTTCGACTCTCAAGGCCTAGTGCACAAAGAATTTGCACCAGAAGGAAAAAACACTAAATGCAGAATTTTATAAAGGAGTAATTGATCGCCTCCTGAAGTGCATTCAGCGGGTTCATCCAGTTGCATTCAGCTATCGAGATTTTTTCTTGTTGCACAATAATGTGCCTGCCCACAAAGCTGCAAGTGTTTGCCAATTTTTGACTCCAAAAATGTTACAACCCTTCATCACCCTCCCTCCTGTACTCTGCAGATTTATCTCTGCCAGACTATTTTCTGTTACCCAAGCTGAAAATGAAGTTAAAAGACTCTACTTTGTGAATGTTGTTGAGATCCAAGAGGTCATAACTGATGAATTAAAGAAGGTGCAAAAAGAGCATTTTTTGGCAGCTTATTAGAAAGTGTATGACCGCACAAAAGCCTGTGCATATGCCAGTGGAGCTTATTTTGAATTAAAAAAAAAGGCGTGTGTCTTCGATTTTTAAAAAAATCAGTCCTAAAACTTTTGGACCGCACTGTGTATTCATACTTTTATTCTGTAGGTAACCAACTCTTCGCAGCATTTACTGAACTGTGATGAATTTAGCCTGGATGTGATAAAACACACAATGAAACAATGAAGTCTAGGTCTGTTATGCTATAACAAGTGTCATAATACCAGAACGATCTTCTACAGCACTACTCAAGTCAGAAAGTGGTGAGCATTCATTTCTTTTGCCTGGGCAGCTTACCAAATTGTGTAATACTCTACAGAATTCTCCATAAAATAAAGATGTCAAAGGTTTGCACTCAGATCAACTGACCTTTAGGATGCGTAAAGATGCATTTTCAACTGCATAGATTATTGAGTATGAAATAAAAAAAATGCCTGAGACAGAGGTATGCTGGGATTGTTTGAAAGTACCATCTGCGTATTTGTTTCGAAAAACAGGTCTCAGTCAGAATAGCCACTAGCTTGACAGAGATTTGAACTTGCAGTTATCACTACACTCACCTGCCAACGTAGCCTATCAAAAAATTTGACAAAATTTGGCATAAAATGAATACATTGTTCAATGATTTTATTAAACATGACTTACGAGTGAAAAAATCTTATGAGATGATTGGCCACTTCAATTTGCAGTCAAAGTTCAATGTTTTGAATCATAGGTATAACTTGGCTAAGAATAATAGGGGAGTGGGGGTAAAACCGGCCATGAGCATTAAGCACTTCAATTTACAAAGCAGTCAAGTTAGAAAAATGGCTAAGATTTTTCTGAATCAGTCCTTAACATACATACACCCTTACTTCCACTCTCACCCCAAGTGCACACATTGTTGACTAATCAAGCTACTCCTTTGTGGAAAAACACTGGAGGGGCATTTGCACCCCTTGCATCCCCCAAGTTACACCTATGTTTTGAATACCTTCTCCTTATCAATCAACAAGAATCAATCCCTGGTTTTTTAAATGCTGGACCCTGAATTTACCAGCTGATCACCTGAATGGATTATACCATTCCAGCTGTCATGAAATATTCAAGTCATATTCACAATATTAAGCGTAATGTAGGAGTAGTTACATAAACAGCTGCACTATAAAGTGGACTATACAGCCTTTTCTGTTACATTACCCGTAAATATGCCCTTATTTCACAGGTGCTGTGGTAAAATGATCAGTACATGCAGGACCGAGAGCAGTCCACTACAAGTAACATATTTTTTTACCATCACAAGAAAACACATAAACTGTTCTCATTAACTGAATAAGCCGATCACGTTTCAAACTATTGCACTCCGGGGGCTGTTTGTATCACATAAGCATTACAGTTCTCAGATTGTTAAATATTAAAATAAAAAAAAAAAGTTATGTGTCATCATGTGAAAATGTATATCTTCTTGTTTACTTAAAACATTAGTTGTTACAAGTCATGTAAATTGTATATATTGTCAAAAGTAATAAAATTATTAATCCATTCTGTGATTTTTAAACATTACCTCCTACTAATTTAATTGGCTATTGCAGTCATCCCAAAAATTTTAGACTTGCATCCCACCAGTAGTGTCAAAAAACCATAGTTCCAACAGAGTAACCACAAAGCTCATCATTTTACAAGTACTGTATTTTCACAACTAGTCATATTTAAGTATCAACTTGATCACTAAGAGAAGTTTTCATTTTTAACATCTCATGTCCCATCTAGAAAAGAGTCAAATCACATAAGCTGAAACACAATGAAGCATTATATCATCACTGTCATTGTCATGATTTTTTCATCATCATGATCACAGTTGTGGTGGTTGTTATTGTTGTTGTTTGTCATTGCCATTTTTGTCATCATCATCAGTACAATCAACATAATTTAATTTTTATCTTCCTTATCACTTCACAATTACATTACAGCAGGACAAGAATATATTAGTTTATTTGTAGCTGATGCTGGGGGCACAATTGTCCTTGTGTGTGGCTTTGGACACTGATAAACCTGAACCTATATCTCTTTAGGTACCTATTTCCCATTCTTACATGCAGGAAACATGTCATGTACATTAATTTCCACCTAGATGTCATCAATTTAATAACACTTGGTGAAGAGCACAAACTATGAATTTGTAATTTTCTCCACTCATCTGTTACATCCTCTCTTTGAGGTCCAATATTCTCCTCAGCACCCTGTTCTCAGACACAATTTATGTCCTTCACTTAGGATAAAACACAAATTTTCACACTGATGTAATACAATAGATAACATGACAGTCTGTAGGTAAAATTGAAAAGTCTAGGCTTTTAAAGAAGAGTAGGAAAGATACTATGATTCTCAACTGCATCTGACGTCCTGTTAGGTTTAACACAAATATCACTGATTTGTCACTGCACTTCCAGATGTCTGAATTTTGTCACATTTTTAGGAATTTATCCTTGAGTTATGACTTACAGCTTCTTTGACATTTCAGTTTCACTTCCTTGTTCTGAACTCTGATTATGCCTATGTGCCAAATTTCTTTCAGTTTGGAATCGAAGATGATAACAGTGATGGAACGTTATTTTTGGCTGGCTGCAGAGGTAATTGTCCTTCATTCTTCTGCTTCATAGCGTTTTAATTTGAAGCATGTCTGTACACCTTACCACTGTCACAATTCATTGCAGGGACACGGAGAGAGGATGCGCGCACACTTTGATTAAGCGTACATGTACCATCATACATGGAGCTGTATGCAGTGTTATGACGACTTGGACTTGGAGGAGTGTAACAAGAAGGCATAAAAGTGAGTAAAAATGTTCGCCGATACTTATCACTCAGAGCACAATAAAGCATAAAGTTACAGGCGGCATTGATAGTGACGAGGAAGTTAAATATATTTCCTAAGCCATGGAGAATATTCTTTTCGACTGATCTTTCTGGTATCTGATGAAACAAATCATAAATTAGGATAATGGCAGTTGGAATCTGGCACACCATAAACAGGATCACCACAGCAATGAGAGTTATAGTGATTCTATTCTCTTGTGTCTGGATACTATCACTTTTCTCAACCTGAAACATACCAATAATTTATAAGATATGTTGTTTTTACACTGATGAAGATTCATTGTCTGGAAGGTTGGGGCCAATGTGTGGGGGCACATATTGCCTGTACAATAGGATAATTAGATAAAGGCAATATGTTACTCTGAAATGTTAGTGCCCATATATGAGGCTATAATTAAATGTCATCACCCAGTTGATCCAGTTGATCAGCATACAAATAATAATTACTGTCATGCCATTATGAAGCTTTAGTTTGGAACTGGACTTCTGTGGAAACAATCAGTACAGTATATAAATTCGCCATGCTGTTCATACACCGACAAAAAATATGAAATCTACAACCTGCTCAGTTAAAAACCATGTTATCTTAATATCAATTAACTGAACATCTAAGTAATAACCTAAGTGAATATATAACTTTTGAAGTCGACAGTAGACGGTCTTTAGCTGACATTTATTAAGGCATCAATAAATTTCTTTCTTTTATAGTACCTAAAGGTTCATTATGTGTTCATAAAAGTAAAACATTATATAGACACTTCTAAACCAGTTCAGTGTACATTTTTCAGTTGAATGTATATCCAAATTTCAAGGAACAGCTCTCTCAACTTACATACCTGTGTCATTCTGCACCGCTGCTGCTGGCTTTTGCGAACAACATGGATCAGAAATGAGTTGAAAATTCCAAGAAGAATTAGAGGAACAAATACGAAGGTTGTTGTTGTAAACCAGTAGAACACCGTACGATATGTGTTGTTGAGAGCCATTTTTGTGGAGTTAACACCAGAAACTAGAGTGGAATTGTCAGTAGGATCCTTAATCAAAGTTGCTTCGTATTCAAATGGCGTTGTCACTGTAGTCACAAAACAGAAGACGTACACCAGTACAATCACTTTCTTGGCACGAGATTCTGTACAGAACAACCGGCCACGCATTGGGTGACACACTGCAATGTACCTCTCAACAGTGAAGGAGACAGTCAGCCATATGGATGTGTAAGCTGAAAGGAATAATAGTATTAAAAAGTGAAAGAAAAGCAACTGCAGGGTCTTCACCAAGTAGCTAATGGTTACTCAACTGGTCAAGAAGCACCCTGTATTGGTGTAATCTGAAGTTCATTGTTATTTTCACAAAAGCCTGCTAATGGATGACAAACTGAACCATTTAAATCCAGCTTATGCCTTTAAAAGCCACTGATCTAATAGAGATTGTTTAATATTGTTCTACTAGCCAGTTCAGATCTCCCAAGTAATCTCCGCATATGAACTACATGTCTTACCCACCTCATCTCTCTTGATTTATTCAAATGATTAAATTCTGAAGCAGTTATAATGAAGATTATAATCTTCTAAGATATAATGCCATGTATCAGATACAGAGAAAAACAGTAGGAACATGCTACGTCCATCTTCAGGAGGGCAGAATGTTCTTTCAAGACGTGGTTACCTACCTACTAAACCATATGATATCACACCTAATACTGTCACAGTCACATTTATTATCGCGAAAACTAAGTATCTCATACAGACATTATGAAGTATGTGATAAATGAAGAAATAAACTTCCTGGGTTCACAGTAACTAACTATTTGGAGACTACAAACAGCAGGTCCATGAATGGATCCCTCCCCCAAATCTCCCACAAGCTGTTATGCTTACTTCTCCTTTACCTCCCCACATTCACTCCCAGTCATCTAGACATTCTGTTCATGTGAATACTGGTAACATGATCACATTTGTGAACAAGTCAACATTTGTCAACAAGTGTCCTGGGCTTGTTAGCATAGGCCAGACAGCAGTCATGAAGGGAAAAGTCTCAAGCACCATAATTGTTCCTGTACATGTGATTCCTCTGTGGCCTCAGTACAGGTGTCCGTAAGTTCTTGCATGTAATTTGATGTAGGTAAAATAACACAAAGTCAGTCCGTAAGCGTGAAAATATGCAGACACTCATGCATATTCTGTCTACTGAATGTCATGTATTAGTACTATTAATTTTTGCAGATAGCAGCTTCGATAATTAAATGTGGGTGTAACAGACCAGGCTGTTATTGCAAAAGTAAGGAAGAGCTGTGACAATGACATTACTAATAACGTAGACAAACAAGTCAGTTGAATTAAAGCACAGTGCAGATGTCATAGCTACCCACCCATGTGTTCCATCCAGGAACGGATTTACCATGAAACTAATGAAGCTTAAGCTTCAGGATCCCTCAATTGCATGCGCACCTCCCAAGGCCCTAGAAGAGGCCCTAGCATGTCCTAGAAATGCGCTGAAATCTTACAGCTCACATGTGAAAGAAACTTGATGGAGATTTTTCCATATTTGACAACAATCCTAAAAATTTATATGATGTACCAACAATGAGTTGTGAAGCTGAAAAAAACTTGTCTATCAATCATAAAAAAAAAATTCGACCAACCACGCTCACCTACTGAGATTGTGGGTTCGAATCCCACCGGGGGCATGGACGTTTGTCTGTTGTGAGTGTTGTGTGTTGTCAGGTAGAGGTCTCTGCGATGAGCTGATCACTCATCCAGAGGAGTCCTACTGACTGTGGTGTGTCATTGTGTATAATCCAGTAACCTTGTGAATGAGGAGGCCCTAGCCCACTGGGGGCTACCTGAGAAGAAAGAAAGAAAGAAAGAAAGAAAGAAAAGAATGGGGAGAGGGAGAGAGAGAGAAAGAGAGAGAGAGAGAGTGAGGAAAGGGGGAGACTGAATTATCTTCTATTCTCTCTACAGAAAATGATATTACAACATTGTTGTCAAATGAACAGATGATCAAAGAATTTGCAGCCAAAAAATGTAGGAAAGGCCTTATTATAGAGGTGTGTCAGGAGGTTAATTAATGAAAATACCATGCTATTTTTCTGGATTTTGTGATGTGGCCGGTAGTTGTCAGCTTTTTTAAATTTGTAATTTCTTGTGATTTCTTTTTTTCCTTCCAAATAAATATTCACTTTCATACCTGTTTTGAATTTGTAGTTTTGTATCTTTTCTTAAAGAGGGCCCAAAAGTTGTATATGTTTTAGGCCCCATGAAACCTGGATCCACCCCTAGTTTAATCTCTAAACCCTTTCAACTGATTTGAACTAAGTTTGATCAGTGTCAGTCAGTCTGTATAACACCTAACTATTAAGGTAACAACTCTACATGACAACATATAATGAGATAAAACTTCTCTGTGAGACATTCTTGATATGACAAATATTTGACAAAATACAGTGAAAAATAGTTTCTGACTGTGAGCACTGTGACAGATACAGTGCACTTAGCTTTTCTGCAACACACATGCATCTGCAAAAACATTAATATAAGCCTATATAACACTGTATTTATAATCTACCTGTTGTTTTATATGGGCATGGAATTTAGTCTCTCACAAACTGGGAAGAACCTGTGCTGGGGTGTTTCTGAACAGGATGCTGAGAACAGCAGAATCTAAGAGAGGAAGTGACAGGACGATGGAGAAAATAGTATAATTTAAGAGCCTCATAATTTGTACTTCTCATGAAACATTGTAAGGATGATTACATGAAGGATGATGCGATGGATGAGGTATGTTGCATGCATGGGACAAGAATATTGCATACAGCATGTGGTGTGAAAGCAGGAAGAAAAGAAGAGGAAATCATTATAAAATGCATATGAAAGAAACAGGACAGATAGGGTGTACACTGGATTCATGTGGCTCAGGAGAGGCTCTTGTGAACAAGGTCAACAACTTTTGGATTCCATAAAATGTAGGGAATTTTTGACTAGCTAAGGAAACATGGGCTTTTCAAGATTACCTCTATTCCACAGATTGAGTAGGTGAGTGAATCATGCAGTCACAGCCTATGAGTTCAGCACAATATAAAATAACGTATTTAAAAACTGTGTTCCATTCTTGTTTCCTAAAAAAAGAATATTTGATACTTACTGGTTGCATCAGTGAACCAAATTCCAAAACCATAATATTGCCAGTACAACAGGAATGAGGGTTCACGTATGTTGGGGTAATGCTTGAAAGAGAGGGTGAAGACGAACACAAGGTACAGAAGGTCTGACACTGCAAGGGCTGTCAGGTAGACATTAGTGGAGCTGCGCATTCTTCTGCGTGTCAAGACCACGATGGTGATCACATTGCCCAAGAGACCAATCCCCACCACCAGGGGTACAAACACTCGCTGTATCCAGAATCTTGAAGCATCTCTGAACTGAGCAGATAATTCCTCGCCTGTGTGATTGTCTGCCATTGATTAGACCCAAGGCCAGTACATCAACAATAAAACAATGAATCTGAAAAATGAAAAACAAGATTATTAGATTTAGGTATTACAGTTACTTACCTCCTTCAGTACAATTGGAGTTCAGTTCCTGGCTGGGGTAAGAACTTTTCTCTTGCAGAACAGTATTGAGAACATCCAGCCTTCAAATCTGGCAAAACAGACCCCATTAAGTTCCTAAATGCCTACATGGTAAAGCACTTAAGCACAAAGACAACTTTTTAAGTCTAATGGTGAAAAGTTAAGCTGTGCCTTTATTTAATCATCACATCATGCTAGTGGACACAGAGTATGGAGAAAGAGCTGCCAGAGAATGGCCAGCTTCAGTCTGAAGCTCAATGACCCACAGTGGTCTACTGGCTGGGTAGGGGCTGGATAGAACACAGTGGTGGTAAAGAACCCTACCTGTTCTGGGAATTGAAACCCGACCATCCACTCAGTAGCAGTCTCTTTAAAAACGAAGTTATTCCATTAACGGGGTAAAAATGTCAATGATACTATTTAAAAAATCATAAATATTGAAATATGGATGTTCTGCAACAAACAGGCTCCTTAGGCTCTTCAAAAAGAATATCCAGTGGTCTGTTGCACTGGTACTTATAGCTTTTACAGAGAAGTCAAATACAGTCAAGAATAATGGACAGACCTCTTATTTGTCATATAATCGCCAACAACATTAACCAGAATGTCATGTTATTTCTAAGCAAGTCATGGAATTTTCTTATCATCTCCCTGAAGAAATGGACAAGACGGCTCCTTCTCCCGAGGATGACACTCCGACCAACCAACCAACCAACCAACCAACTAACCCAATAAACAAACAAACAAACAAACAAATCGCTATGTAGGGACAGAGTATTGTTACATAAAACCATTTCTACATAAGAATAGCCGGAATTGGAAAAGAGGGTCTCACAAATTGTTACTGGGGATGAGTCTATACCGACAGCATGGTACTCGTGATTCAAGACGTTGATATGTTCAGGTTACGAACTGTTGTCATTGGTAAGAGGAGGTTCCAGACTGGCTGGTACTTCCTTGGGAAGAACTTCGGTTAAATGGATGTTTCGGAGTTTGAACATAAAAGTGCAGGGGTCGCTAAAGGTCAGGAGGACAGTCATAATGGTGAAGGCTTTCGCGATTTGAGGAATGAGTCGTGTTTCTTCTAACTACGCCCGAGCCTTTTCCGTACAATTGAGAAAAACCACGGAGAATCTCAGTCAGGGTAGTCATACAGCGTTAGAAAGTAATCGTTTTGTCGACGTGGCCGCCACATGCGCAGTCTCGACTCCAGACACTGCAACATATGAGGCTTGCGATCACATGCCCTTACATTCCAACAGAAATATTGGGCATCAAAACAGCTATTGATAAAACACGCCACTTAGGTTTGCTACAAAACTATCGACATTATAATTTTCGGTTAGTATAATGAAGCTTTCTGGCTCCTTTCTTTCGGATAGATATTTCAAAGTTTTGCTTAAAGCCGAAACACCTACTGTGGGTGACTCAAGGGTTTTTCCTGCCTTCTACCTGAAGAGTCTTTCTATAAACCATGTTCCCCGAAAACCCGATGCTTCCCGAGCCTTCTTCGCCATTGACATTTTTATATGGGCGACGTATTACAAAGAAGGTTATGTGTTCAGAAAGCCACAGCGAAACCTCACACCAGCAGAGTCGTGATGTGAGCGACGGATCATAGAAAATCAATTAATACAAGATTCGTGCCGCCTATTTCTCTCAGGTTTATTTTACTTAATACAGACGGACCATCCCTTCTGTCAACATCGGTGTAATCTCTTACATAATGGTTACAGGGAGGAAACACACAAACATGATCAACGTCAAGGTTTTCGGAATATTTATAAGTCTATTCCGCATTCCAAAGTGAGCGATTAAGAGCTAATATTAAACTAACCCTCTACAAAGTCCTCGTTATATCTATAATGACTTATGAATGCCCCGCCTGAGAATCTGCAGCCACCATCCATCCATCTCGCGAAACTGCAGCGCCTGCAAAACAAGATTCCCGGTACCACTGGCAACTTCCCAAGACCCACACAGTTCGAGAATCGCACATGTTTTTCAAACTACTGTAACAACAAGAAATCATATAAAATCATTACAACGCAAATATTTCAAACACGACAAGACAAAGCAAGACCCCACAAAACAAACACAGTGGCGGTCAAGTTTACGAAAGTGAAAATGCCCAAGTTCTAGTTACAGCACAACTAAGTAAAATACGGAGCCTAGACTGACAAAGGTTTTGTAGGCAAAGTATCATTCAGTCTTTGTGTTGCGAATGCTGTATTGCATTTTACTGTAAACAGAGTGACAACAAGCAAGTAAGAGAAAGGCTAAACATACCGTATTGGCAACTGAGAGGTCCGTCCTGCCGCAGGAAGGACGCTCCAACACCCGAAAGACTATAAGGGTCAGTAACTAATACTAAAACTTGGTCATGGGTAATAAGACTCAACACCAAGACTGGTTGACTGATTATCAGTTGTATGTGGCTTGGGTGTGGACCTAAATCACTTGTGTCAAACTTGGACGTAATCCTCAATCCTGAATAGGGAGACGTCGGAAACCACCTGTAAGACTGTGAGGTATCAAAACCCTTAAGATACTCTGAATAATAAATCCGCCTCTTGTTCTTATCATTTTCGGGAGGCTAGTGGATTCGAATATAGAATCTGTCATCAATGGATAGAGCTACATTAATATAAAAGGAAGAACTGAGGTAGATGCCTCTCCCGATGATGGTCGCAATTACCAGCCGAAACATGTCGTTGTGAATGTCACAAATAAATATAAAATCATATATGGTGTTGTATCGATCAGATACACAATAAACAAACACTGACTGAAGGAATACAATGGGATAATGTTATCCACCCTCCCCCCCCCCCCAAAAAAAAAAAAAACACATATGGTGTTCTATCGATCAGATAACAATAAACAAACACCGACTGAAGGAAAACAAAGGGATAATGTTATCCCCCTCCCCCCCCCCCAAAAAAAAGAAACCCT